>CESU01225911.1_pt1 | contig 10557 bp, 10 predicted proteins | sample 531141 | NCBI WGS metagenome assembly CESU01 (sample SAMEA2621401, study PRJEB7988) | marine metagenome | isolation source: saline water (ENVO:00002010), including
GTTCTTTGGTCAGCTCAAATCGATCGCCTGAAACAAGTTCTTGGAGCGTAACCAAGGCCTAATCCCAATCTCGAACGAATTCCTCCAATAGTTGTTTATAATATTGAGAATGCTCAGGCTTGCCGTCGTGCCTAATTCCCAACTCGATATTTAATCTTTCTGGTTCAATCATTGTTGAGGAATTTGATTCGCTCAAAACATCGGCCTTTATCCACTCAGATAGAAAGCGGATAGGACTGTGTGCTGGTGAGCCGGCTATGTCACAGATTCGAATCAATTCAAAGCCGTGTGCTTTTGCACTTTGAATGAGCTCGTGCTTCCTTTCCATTGGCCAAACCATGCATAGTCGCCCTTCTATTTTCAAAGAGTTATGAGCTGATTGCAGTAATTCTTCAAGTGGAAGAGATTCATCGTGCCGCGCCAAATTACGCGCCTTTATGGGCGACTTCGGTTTGTTGTGAAAATAAGGTGGGTTGGTTATGACAAGATCAAAACCTCCACGCTTCTCACGGTTTTTCGCAAACTCTTGCACACTATCCTGTAAAAGGTGCAAGCGAGTGTGAAAAGGAGACGATTGAAAATTGTAAGCAGCTTGCTGCGCTGCGCCGGGTTCAAGTTCAATTCCAAAAACTTCTGCGAGCGGAGCTCTTTGGGCAATCATCAGAGCAATGATTCCTGAACCAGACCCAAAATCAACAGCAGAGTCGACGCCCAATACGTCGCACCACGATGCCAATAGAACAGCGTCTGTGCCAATTTTCATGGCACATTCGTCATCGTAAACCGTGAATTGTTTGAAGTCGAAACGACGATTGCCAGATTTGCCCAAGGTTATGCTTTTGTTCTTCGGTTTTGCCACGTTTCAAAAACTGGGAAATCCGCCACTCGTTGTTGAGGAATTTCTTCTAGAGCGCTGACTTCTATTGCGTGAGCCCTCATATCAGCGGGCAATTGTTGGTACAATGCGGTGCCTTCAATTTTATGGGCAATCATTTTATCGGAGACATCACCAATTCGCTTGCCTGGGTTTCCGACAATCAAACTGCGCAATGGCCATTCAGTCTGTGCTTTAATGAGCGAAAGTGCTCCAACAATGGATTCTGCTCCCAATTTTACGTCATCAAGAAGAACGGCATTCATGCCAATCATACATTGATGCCCAATCGTTGCGCCATGAATCATAGCGCCGTGGCCAATGTGTGAGCCACTTTCAAGATGGACTTTTTTGCCCGGAAACATGTGAATGACAACATTTTCCTGAACGTTGCAACCATCTTCGATCGTGATTTCTCCCCAATCACCGCGCAAGACGGCTCCAGCTCCAATAAAGCATTTGGCTCCTATGGTAACATGACCAATGATGCTTGCCATAGGATGGACATAACTACTTGGATCTACCACGGGTACCATGTCCTTGAATGATTGAATCATAATCGTTGCGTTAATTCCGCGGTTGGACATTCTTTAAAATTGTAGCATAGCCCTGACCTACACCGATGCACAAAGTGACAAGTGCATATTTCTTTCCGCTTCTCACTAACTGCTTCGAAGCAGAGAGCAAAAGCCGGGCGCCAGTCATGCCAAGGGGGTGTCCTATCGCAATCGCACCACCCATTGGATTGATTCTTGCATCGTTATCCTCAAGTCCCCAGCTCCGGGTGCAAGAAAGTGCTTGCGCTGCAAACGCCTCATTCAATTCAATCAAATCCATATCTGTCATTCGAAGTCCTGCCCGCTTTAGCGCAAGTTCTGAGGCATTTACAGGACCGATACCCATAATTCTAGGCTCCACTCCGACAACAGCCATTGAAATCACCTCGGTAAGTGGCGTGAGCCCATGGCTTTTCAATCCACTTTCAGAAGCATATAGCATGGCACAAGCTCCGTCATTAAGTCCTGAAGAATTTCCTGCGGTGACACTCCCTCCCTCCTGTTTAAACGCTGGTCGAAGCTTCGCTAAGGCCTCCCGCGAGGTATTGGGGCGAATGAATTCGTCTTCTGCAAAAATTAGGTCTTCTTGTTTTCTTCTTGGAATAGCAACTTCTATCATCTCCTCTTGCCTGAAATTTCGGGAAGCGGATGCTTTTTGATGAGACCAAACTGCAAAGGCATCTTGATCGTCGCGTGATATTTTGTGCAAAGCAACCAGATTTTCAGCCGTTTGCCCCATTCCTTCTGTGCCGTATACAGCATCTAGTTTTGGATTGATGAATCTCCATCCAAAACTGGAGTCAAATAATTGACTGTCACGTCCGAAAGGTTTGGAGGCTTTGGACATCACCCAAGGACCGCGTGTCATGTGCTCCACCCCTCCTACAATAGCTAAGTCTCCATCTCCCATATGAAGCATACGCGAGGCATGAGCCCCAGCAGCCATGCCCGATGCACAGAGCCGATTGATTGTTTCACCGGGGACAGAAGTTGGCAAACCCGCAAGAAGCGACGCCATACGCGCAACGTTTCGATTGTCTTCTCCTGCTTGGTTTGCACAGCCCAAAAGAACATCACTAATCGATGCGGGATCTACGTTTGGGAAACGACCCATTAACGCTTTAATTGGAATCGCAGCCAAATCATCCGTTCGGATCGGAGCGAGTGTTCCGCCAAAGTTTCCAACTGGAGTTCTTACTCCGTCTACTATGTATGCATTCATGAGATTTCAACCATGTAATGGTCAAAGATAGAAGGAACCGCACTGAAGCTTGCATCTCGAATGGGCTTACTTTGTTCCATGCGTATCGCAGTCCTTTCTGTATTCCCGCCATTTAGAGGTGGAATAGCACAGTTCAATGCAAGCATGTGCAATGCATTTGAGGCTGAGGGCCATGATTTGTTACGTGTCAATTTTAGTCGTCAGTACCCACATCTTTTGTTTCCCGGAAAGAGTCAATTTGAATCTGACACGTGTGTTTTAGAGAATCCTCTGCTTGACTCGATCAATCCAATTTCATGGGGGAAAACCGCTCGATTTGTACTCGAGTTTTCTCCGGATATAGTGGTGATTCCATTTTGGCAAGTCTTCCTGCTTCCATCGCTAACGTCAACGATCAGACACATCAAGTCGCGCTCGCCCAACGTCGAAATAATCGGCTTAATGCACAACGCCACCCCACATGATTCTCAATTTTTAGCAGCACTCCTTGTAGGTAGATTCCTTAGCAATGTTGATTCTGCCTGGACTTTGAGCGCTTCTGTAGCCGCTCACCCTATCCTGCGCTCGAAATCGACCCGAGTCAAGGAGCTATTCCACCCGACATACAATCACTTTCCCCCTCTTTGTGACAAATCGAATTCCCGCTCAAAACTAGGATTGCCTCAATCAGATGAGGCACACGTCCTTTTGTTCTTTGGCTTGATTCGGCCTTACAAGGGCCTCGATGTCTTAATCCATTCTCTTCAATTGCTAAAAGGATCATCCAAGCCAATCCACTTAGTCATCGCAGGGGAGTGCTATGAGGACTGGTCAAAATACGAGATGCTGATACAAGCATCTGGCGTGAGCCCTTGTGTGCATGTATATAATTCTTTTATCGCCGACGAAGATGTGCCGGTATTCTTTGGTGCTGCTGATTTGGTATGCCTGCCCTATCGCACGGCGTCTCAAAGCGGAGTGACTGCAATAGCCATCCAATACGGAAAGCCCGTTGTGGCCAGCGCCGTTGGTGGACTCGCGGAGTACTTCGAAGGGAATTCATTGGGCAATACATGTCCACCGAATGACGCCAAACTACTTGCAGCTGCGATTGCAAGTCAGTTGGACGCCCCATCCCCATCACAGGATGATATCAAAATTCTGCAGAGGCGTTTTTCTTGGAAAACTTTCGTTCAACGAGCACTTTCTGGAGAAGATTCGTTGGTGGGTGAAGCCTCTAAGTTTTGATCAAAAGGACGCTGACAGCAGCGGGTCAAACACAAATGTCTGAACAAGAACGATTTCTCCTTTGTACCGGGCGTACATGCGCGCGCCATCCCAGGGATTGAGGTTTCCTGCTTCATCGAAAGTATCCATAGTTGGCTTCTTCCAAAGCAATTCCACATTTGCGGTAACGGTCGAGTCAGCATTCCATGCGGTTAGTGTAAATGCAGGTGGAACCTGTTTAATACTGTCGAGAGCGCTTTCACTGAGGTGATTGTTGTAAGTCTCTAGATGGACTTTGCGAAATCGATTGAAGTGATTTTGCATTGCGATTGTATCTCGCCGTGTTTTGTTCATTCCTGTGCACGATAGAAATCCAGAAGAATCAACTCGCAAAACGTAATCCAAATTGGTTTCATGCCCTTGAACACGCACACCTCCGAGAGATCTGCCCGGGAAATCGAATATCCCCGTGTATCTCCATTCCCTTTCATCGGTAAAAAAGCGTGTAGAAAGAAATCCCGTAAAACCCTCCATATGTGTAATGAACGGTTCTTCGGCAACATTGCCACTTGCATCTCCTAGCAACATGTAAGTGCCTGTGTGGCTCTGTGTAGAGGTTCCGATGTACCAAACTTTTGCGGGGCTATCATCGCCTTGGTATATCTCTACTTTCTTAGCTCTGCCGGCCAGAAGCCTATTTACAGTGACCAATTCAGCTTGAGGGACTGGGCTCTGAACCTTGACGCGCTTGAACGTTTTTAGCAACAAATCAACAGCATCTTTCCGAGCATAGTGCTCGCCATTTAACGTCCAATACCTCTGACCAGGAACACGTTCAATAAGCGCTTGATTTCCATCCTTGTCAGCGATGAATATTTTATTCACCAATGCGGTGTCCTTGATCGCAAAAGATGAAGCCTCAATTCTATCGATTTCAGCAGAACCAGTCTGTCCAAACTCACGCATGAGCACGGCGGCAACTGTTACAGCGATAAGAATATAAAAAAGACGTAAGTTTCGATTCATGGTGTCAATGTTTATTCCGAAATAGTTTCGCAAATCGCTTGCGTCTTAATGAGGTAAAAAGCAAACCAAAGCTTATCGTTATGAGCACCGGTGTGCCCATAGCGATCATTTGCCATCCCAATCGCTCTTGCCGCACGCGTTCTTTGTTCAAAGGCCGCAGTGTAATCGTTTTTGAGCGTACAGATAAGGCGGATGATTCGTCCAACAAGTAGCTTATGGTATTGCGCAAAAAGTCCTTGTTATCATAAACGACCTTGCCTGCATAGCGGTCATATCCAAGAGGTAGAATCATGGGGCCATTGGGTCCTTGCTTTACCTTATTCCGAGCTAGATCTCCATCGCCTATAAATATCTGCGCCGTTGGGACACTTTCGTCTGAAAAGGCAAATGCCGGATCATCTATCAACGAAGGCGGTAAACGATTCACGAACGCGGATTGAAATGTACCCTCAACCAACACGGCAAGGGTCTGATTAGGCACGGTGTTTTGTGTGAAATAGTCCGGCGTCAATTCCACGATGTTGCTGGAAACGCGTACCGGAGATTTGTATTCACGCGACATTTGTGAACTTGACAGCAAGATTGTCTTGTCTAATTTTCCAGACGAAAGGACGGTATCGATACTAGAAACAAAGTCGAAATGAATTGGGTCCAAATTGGTCGTAATGGGATGACTAATGCCCTGAGGAATGGCTATAGGTGCGAAATACCAATTGAACACCTGCATGTTGCGTTGATCGCCGTTTGGTCCCGCATCCAGAACAACGGGAGCGCATTGCGCATCAATCACGAGATTTCGGTTAAAACGCACACCGTATTGAAAGAACAGGTCCGCTAGGCCAAGATCACTGGATGTGGCCATAGTCGTTTGTCGGCTGGCTAAGCTGTCTCGGTCGGTGAATAGTGGATCAATAAGCCATAAGACCCGACCTCCATTCATGATGAATTGATCAATGATAACCTGATCCTTTGAATCAAATGTAGAATCAGGTTTTGCAACTATTGCAAGGTCAAACCGATTCGTTCTTCGCTTCATTCCATCGAGAAGTTCAGACAAAATATTGAGCTGCCCGTCAATCTTAACGCGCAGAACATCGTAATCCTCATCCAGCTCCATGGTCAGGTCTGCCATTTGCGCTTCATCAAGTTCGCCATGGCCTTCTAGGATTGCAATTTTTGGGCGATTAGGCCTCGTCAACCTTCGAATGCCGCTCGTCAATTCATACTCAATGGCGTTTACCGAACCTTGAATCATTAAGTCGGTTGGCTCTGGAGAATCAGATTTGAAAAACTGAACGACTTCGCGGTTGCCTCGGTACGTTAAAATAGCAGCAGGCCAGACCGTTTTGAAAGCTTGCAGACCATTTTTCTCAAATGCTATGCGAGTAAACTGAAGACCCTGCTCAATCAGCTTTTCTTCGTTCTGGCCAATGGTCTGGCGGTCATCAATGTCGTATATGTCTACAAATTGAAAGCGTAACTTTCCTTGGGCTGATCGGCCAAAATCTTGCAGTTGATTCCGAATTGATTGCTCCAACCTTTTCCAGTTGGCCGGGTATTCACCACTCAAGTAACACGTAACAAACAATTCATCTTCAAGGCTTTCCAGCAAATCAGTACTGGCCTCTGTCATGGTGAAACGGTTGTCACTTGTTAAGTCAAAGTGCACCGGTACGCCCCAAGAAATGAAGTAAATGACGAAAGCAATGGCTGTTCCCAAAGCCCATCGTAGAAGTTCTGGTTTCTTCTGGCTACGCTTCCAAACGATTGCAAGCCGAGCGGACCACAAAAGAAGAAAATCCAAAAGAAGAAAGTAGGCTGCATCGCCTCCATCGAGCAATCCTCTGCTAATCGATTGATAATGAGACTGCATGCCCAGTTGAATGAAGGGCAATTCCCATTGCCCCAACCAATCAAAACTGGCAAGCGCGGTAAATCCTATGAATCCAAAAACCAAAGAAACTGCAGTGATTAAAAAAGCGACCAAGGCATGGGAAGTTAAAGCGGAAGCGAACACTCCAAATGCGGTAAATGCCGAACCTAGAAGCACCAAGCCTAAATAGCTCCCGTAGATCGCTCCTAAGTCAAGGTTCCACTGTGGCTGTCCGAGCAGCCCTATGACGGGCAAGAAAATCAACGTTGGAATTAATGCCAAAAGGAATACACTCAGTGCCCCAATGAATTTACCAAACACTAGTTGCATTTCTGAAATAGGCTTGGTCACCAAAAGCTCCATTGTGCCGGTCCCCATCTCTTCAGAAAAGCTCCGCATCGTGATCGCAGGAATCAAGAACATCAATATCCAAGGGGACCAAGTAAACAGGGCATCAATGTTTGCCTGACCATTATCGAGCACATTCCATTCACCTGGAAAAACCCAAAGAAATAGTCCTGTCAAAAGCAGATAAGCAGATACTACAACATAGCCCGTAAGGGTGCTGAAAAAAGATCGGAGTTCTTTGCGGATAAGTGCCTTCATCGTGAAGTGCAAATCTATACGCCGAGCGTCAATTCACCAGAAACTTCCCAATCTACAGACCAAGCAATTGGCTCGTTGTTGAATTTCGCTTTGGTCTTCGGCCAGATCACACCAAATAACTCTGATTTCCGGTAGTTATTGAGGTCTTCTTCCTCTGACCATAAACTTAACGTTGTGCGCAGTTCCGGAGATGATTTTGACTTCAGTAGCATGACACGCTTGCATCCGGGCATGTCCTCAATTTGTGGTTGAATTGCGATGAACATCTCATCAAAATTCTCTACTTCGCTCGCTTTGAAGTCCATTCTCACAATTCGCAAAACACCCATTACAATTGATTTTCAGATTGAAAGTTAATCCGAATGGCTTGATCCTTGCGCAATCCCAACATTGCGTCAGCCCCACCATGACCTCCGGGAGCGCTGTGATTATTAACAGCAATTTCCAAGAATCCATTGTGATTGAATAGTGCCAACTCTTTACCAATGGCCACGTCATGGTAGTGAATGCTAAGCTGCCGTATGGTCATCCTGGGTGTGCGCATCTGTATTTCAAATGAACGGGCTTTCCCCACTCGAGAGAAAGCATCCTTTGTGATATTGGTAATGACATTTCCGTAGTCGTCTATGAAAACGACGTGCCCTATAATCGTATCCTCCTCAAAACTCAGACGCCGCGGTTGGGCATCTCTTAACTCGCCGACGGGACGACCAATCAAATCGGCTCGTCCACCTCGAGCAAGGTGAGCAGCTGCCAAAATAAACACTTCTCGTTCTGGGAAGGTGGGGGAATCGATGTCAAGGTTCAGTCCAGAAAAATCAAAAACGGATTCCGGCTCAGTGTCTGAAAGCAATCGAAATACCCCCGTGTCTGCGCCGATGTAATGTTGTCCTTGAAATGTAACCAAACGATGCGGTGATTCTGGCGTGCTAGCACCTTGTACACAAATGACATGGATCGTTCCACGAGGAAATTCACCCGAAACAGATCGCAGCATGAATGCAGCTTCTACCACATCAAATTTACGCACATGATGCGATACATCAACGATATGCGCTTCAGGAGCCACTGACAGCAAAGCGCCTTTGAGCGCTGCCGTGTAGAGGCTTCCTTCACCAAAATCAGATGTTAATGTAATGATTGACACATTGCAAAGGTGAGGAACGTATTTTTGTCTTTCAATATGCTACAGAAAGAGATATCCATCCGCGGTGTTGATCCTTTAATGCTAATGGGTCCTGACAACGAAAATTGGCTAGTCCTACGTAAGGGATTCAGCGCTGTTCACCTCGTCACCCGGGGAGAAACAATTAGTGCCAAGGGCTCTCAAGATGACCTTGGGAGATTGGAAGCGGTCATGCGCATGGTTGTCTGGCATATAGAACGCTATCAATCATTGAGTGAAGATGATGTAGCTCGTTTGCTTAACTCTGATGAAGCCGAGCTGATGAAGCAATCGAAAAAAGATGATACTTTGGTATATGGTCCAGGAGGCAATCGGATTGCAGCCAGAACACCAAACCAACAGATTTTAGTGGATTCTATTCGAGCCAATGACATGTGTTTTGCAGTCGGACCTGCTGGAACCGGCAAAACTTACACTGCGGTAGCCATGGCAGTAGCTGCATTGAAAGATCGGCGCGTAAAGAAAATTATTTTGACCCGTCCCGCAGTCGAAGCCGGGGAGAACTTGGGTTTTTTACCCGGTGACCTCAAAGAGAAATTAGACCCTTATTTACAGCCTCTTTACGATGCTTTAACAGATATGATTCCATTTGATAAGGTCGCTGATCATTTGGAAAAAGGTATCATCGAGATCGCTCCGCTGGCTTTTATGCGTGGGAGAACGCTGGACAAGGCGTTTGTAATCCTTGATGAAGCACAAAACACCACTGTAGCTCAAATCAAAATGTTTTTGACTCGCATGGGGCGAGATGCCAAATTTGTCATTACCGGTGACGCAACACAAGTGGACCTCCCCCGCCATCAAGGCTCTGGATTGGCTTTCGCTCAGCGGAACTTGCAAAAGATTGAAGGAATCGGTTTTGTTCAACTTACCTCAAGCGATGTCATTCGCCACAGGTTGGTCAAAGCCGTCATTGCTGCCTTTGAAAAAGCAGAAGAGAACAAAGAATCCAAAGAAGGCAAAAAGTCAAAAGCATGAGTACCACTCTTCATCAAGCTCAATTCAACTTTGAGGGGCAGACCGATGCATACCACGGAAAAGTCCGTGATATGTATCGAATTGCTGACGGAAATATTGTCGCAGTCGTCTCGGATCGCATTAGTGCGTTCGACGTGGTTCTGCCCAAAGGCATTCCATACAAAGGACAGGTTTTGAATGGTATAGCAAGCCACTTTTTAGACGCAGTGAAAGACATTGTGCCCACCTGGAAAAAAGCAACACCCCATCCGCAAGTAACCATTGGTCATGCGTGTGAGCCCATTCGTCTAGAAATGGTCATTCGCGGCTATTTAACGGGACATGCTTGGCGCACGTATTGCGAAGGCAAGCGTATTCTTTGTGGTGTCGACTTGCCCGAAGGCATGAAGGAGCATTCGCAGTTTGCTTCGCCTATAATCACTCCAGCAACAAAGGCGGACGAAGGGCACGATGAGGACATCAGCAAAGACCAGATTCTTTCCCGTCAAATTGTTCCAGCCGAGCTTTATGATCAATTAGAGCGCATTACACGCGCACTCTTTGAGAGAGGGACTCAAATGGCAGCGGCGCAAGGGCTCATTCTCGTGGATACTAAATATGAATTTGGACTGCTGGATGGAGCGCTTATGCTCATCGATGAAATCCATACACCAGACAGTTCGCGGTTCTTTATTGCCGAAGGGTATGATGAACGTCAAAAAGCGGGAATTCCACAACAGCAACTCAGCAAAGAATTTGTTCGTGAATGGCTTATGCACCATGACTTTATGGGAAAAGATGGTCAACCCGTTCCAGATATACCCGCAGAATTCGTCAACGAAGTGAGTAACCGGTACATTGATTTGTATGAGCGTGTTACAGGAAGCGATTTCGAGCGTCTGCCCCTCCATAATCTAGAGGGTGACATCCAAAGTGCCGTAAACAATTGGATTCGTGAAAACTGATTCTATGGGAAGAAAAAAGAACAGGCCTGATTGGCAAGATGACGCACTCGGTGCTGTCCGCGCATTAAAAAATGGCGAAGTCATC
>CESU01030209.1_pt1 | contig 10519 bp, 5 predicted proteins | sample 531141 | NCBI WGS metagenome assembly CESU01 (sample SAMEA2621401, study PRJEB7988) | marine metagenome | isolation source: saline water (ENVO:00002010), including
CAGGCAGAAGAGTTGGCTTGGCACGAGGAGTACATGTCAGCGAGTTTTTTGGTGCTGCGCGGTGATACATTGTTGTTCGAAGAATACTGGCAAGGCCATGACCACACTACTGTCACCAATTCGTTTTCTGCCTGCAAATCCATTGTGGCGCTGGCCGTTGGATTGGCCGTTACCGATGGGAAGGTAAATGTACAAGATGAGCTTTCGGACTACCTGCCTCGTTTTTCGGGAGATGGCGGGAAGGGGCTGACCGTGCAAGAGGCCTTGCAGATGCGGTCCCATATTCCGTTTGGAGAGGATTACGCCAATCCCTTCGGATTCATGGCCAAAGCGTATTACCGCTCAAACATGCAGGAGCTGCTTGAGCCGTATCGCGTTGCAGAAGAACCCGGATTAGAATGGAAATACGAAGGGGGAAACACCATGTTGTTGGGCGAGCTTATTGCGGGTTTGGACGAGGGCTCACTTAGTCAATGGATCGAGCAACGCTTATGGAGCCCAATGGGTGCTGAGGCTGACGCTTTTTGGGGCTTGGATGCTCCGGACGAAGACGGCGGGGTGGAGCGTTGTTTTGCAGCTTACTATGCCACATCTCGTGATTATGCTCGGTTTGGCAAGCTGATCAATCATCAAGGAAATTGGAATGGGACGCAGTTGATTGATTCGGCCTACATGGCTGATATGACGACTCCAATTGCTGCCCTCACCGACGAATGTGGCGCTCAACACTATGGTTATCATATCTGGTTGGGAAAAACAGACTCTGGAATGGCGTTCAGTTGCATGGAAGGTCTCCGGGGCCAAATAATCATCGCTTTGCCACAAATGGACCTGGTTGTGGTGCGAACAGGCTACAAAAAAGATGAGCATAAAGTAGGGCCACTTCCATCGGATATTCTTCGCGTTTTGAAGATGGGTGTGCGCTTGTCAGAGGCCTCAACGCATTAAGGCATCTGTAAATTAACAATTGCCAAGCGCAAAGCTCACGTTGAAGTATTTCTCCTTGTCCATTTCATTTGCGTCGAGAACAAAAACAAATGAATCAGCAAAGCAAACCGATCCGATGTCTAGTTGTCGACGATGAAATGCCTGCTCGTCAGGCCATCTGTCGGCAGATTGAGAAGCATTGTCCGCACTTTCAAATCATCCAAACCGCAAGCAGTGCTTCCGAAGCCTACCAACTGATCAAAGACTTGGTCCCTGAAGTGGTGTTTTTGGACATTCAAATGCCTCACGAGTCGGGCCTTGAGCTTCTTGATCGTTTTAAGGAGAGGACGTTTTATGTCGTTTTCTGCACTACGTATCATGAATATGCAGTTGAGGCTTTGCGAAAGCGGGCATTCGATTATTTGCTAAAACCTGTGGATGGAAAGGATTTAATTGCTTGCGCCAAGCAGATTACGCACAAGTTGCGCATCCAACCAGAGAAAGAAGTTTCAGCGCCTGGAGGGCGTCGAGTAGAGCTTATTACATCGGGACAGCGGTATTTTGTAAGGCATGCCGATATTCTATACGTCGAGGCCTCGGGGAGCTATTCCACGCTCTACCTTGAATCCGGCAAAAGAATAACGGTATCCAAAAACTTAAAGCGGATTACTGAAATGCTGCAGGATCCACTTTTCAAGCGGGTACATAATTCATTTTTGGTACGTTTGGCCTCGGTCCACTCGTTTAATCATCGGAGAGGAGTGCTGCTGCTTCCTAACGGAAAAGAGGTTCCCGTGGCTGTTCGTAAGCGAGAAGAGGTGCGTCAGGGATTGATTCAATTGATGGTAAACGAACAGCCTGAAAACGCAGGAAATATGGCGGCTGAGGACCAGGGCGAATTTGAAAAGCCGTAGCGGCGGTGCGGAGGGCTATCTTTGCCCACATGAAACGGCGTGATATAAGGCAACTGAGCCAATCAGAATTGAAAGACGCTGTAGTCGCACTTGGAGAAAAACCGTTTCGCGCCAAACAGTTGGAGGAGTGGATTTGGACAAAATCGGCGGCTTCATTTGAGGAAATGAGCAACTTGTCAAAAGGGTTTAGAACCAAATTGGAGGCAGCGTTCGATTTGAGTCGAATCGGGTTGTCGGACCAGCAAATCAGTCGGGATGGCACCATCAAGTGCGCCTTTGACGTCCGAGCAGGTCAGGTTGTGGAGGGCGTGCTCATCCCCACATCCAAGCGAATGACAGCATGTATCTCATCGCAAGTAGGATGTAGTTTGGCATGCAAGTTTTGCGCTACGGGCAAGCTGAAGCTGTTAAAGAATTTGAGTGCTTCCGAGATTTATGATCAAGTTGAGATGATCCGTGGATTGGCTGACCGGCATTATGACAAACACCTCAGCAATATCGTTTACATGGGGATGGGTGAGCCATTGCTAAATTATAGTGCTGTGCTCGAATCGGTTGAACGAATTTGTGGAGATCCTGGCTTGGGGATGTCTCCCAAGCGTATCACGATTAGCACTGCTGGAATTGCAAAAGCCATCAAACGATTGGGGGATGATGAGGTTCGCTTTAATCTTGCGCTTTCTCTGCATGCTGCCAATGATGAGAAGCGGAATCGCATAATGGCCATAAATGAGTCCAACAACTTGGCAGCATTGGCCGAGGCGCTGATCTACTTTCATGAAAGAACAGGTACCCGCGTTACTTACGAGTACATTATTTTCAAGGACTTCAATGATGATTTGGAGGATGCCCGTGAGCTTGCGGCATTCTGTGAGCACGTTCCATGCAAAGTGAATATCATCGAATACAATCCCATTGATGATGGCGAGTTTGAGATGGCCAGCGAGGAACGAGTGGATGCCTTCGTTGAACTACTGGAGTCCCAGAACATCATCGTCAATGTTCGTCGCTCCCGGGGCAAAGACATTGATGCTGCTTGCGGCCAATTGGCCAATAAGAATTCCGTTTCTGATCCGCAGCCAACGGACTGATATCAGTCGAGCTTTAGGACTGCGAGGAATGCAGATTGAGGGACCTCAATATTGCCCACCTGGCGCATCCGCTTCTTTCCTTTCTTTTGCTTTTCCAAAAGCTTTCGTTTTCGTGTAATGTCTCCGCCGTAGCACTTAGCCGTTACGTCTTTTCGGACGGGTTTTATTGTTTCGCGGGCAATGATTTTGGCGCCAATGGCTGCTTGCAAGGCAATCAAGAACTGCTGCCTTGGAATCAATTCTTTGAGCTTTAGGCATATCCGTTTGCCCAAATCAAAGGCATTGTCTTTGTGAATCAATGCGCTCAGCGCATCCACAGGATCACCATTGAGCATGATGTCAAGTTTGACCAGTTTAGACTCCTTGTATTCGTCAGGGAAATAATCAAATGAAGCATATCCTCGTGACACCGACTTGAGCTTGTCGTAGAAGTCAAATACGATTTCGCCCAGCGGCATTTCAAAGGACAATTCGACCCGATCCGATGTCAGATAAACTTGGTTTGTGAGCAACCCACGCTTTTCGATGCAGAGATTCATTACTTGCCCGATATACTCACTTTTTGTGATGACTTGTGCCTTAATGAAGGGCTCTTCGACACGCAAAAGGTGATTCGGATCCGGCAAGTCTGACGGGTTGTTGACTATGAGCATTTCATCGGTCTTCGTATAAGCGTGATAGCTCACGTTTGGAACTGTCGTGATGACCGTCATATTGAATTCCCGTTCGAGTCGTTCCTGGATGATCTCCATGTGCAGCATTCCTAAAAATCCGCACCGAAAACCAAAACCTAACGCCGCAGAAGATTCAGGCTCGAAAACGAGTGAGGCATCGTTCAGCTGAAGCTTTTCCATACTCGTCCTTAACTCTTCATAATCTTCTGTATCCACCGGATAAATGCCCGCAAATACCATGGGCTTCACGTCTTCAAAACCCCTAACGCGATCTTTGCAGGGGTTGGACTCAAGCGTTATTGTGTCGCCAACCTTTACTTCTTGAGCATTTTTGATGCCACAAATAATGTAGCCCACATTTCCTGTAGATAGCTCATTCTTAGGAGCGAGCTCCATTCCTAACGTTCCGATTTCGTCGGCTGAGTAAGCTTCGTTGGTGGCAAAGAACTTTATGCGGTCGCCCTTTTTAATCCTGCCATTTAAAATTCTGTAATAGGCAATGATCCCGCGAAACGAATTGAAAACACTGTCGAAAATCATGGCCTGCAAAGGGGCTTCTTCATCGCCTTTTGGTGATGGCACGCGCTCTACGATGGCCTCAAGGATTTCATCGACCCCAAGACCACTTTTGCCACTGGCAGGAATGATATCTTCGAGGGAGCAACCTATGAGGTCAACGATTTGATCACCGACCACTTCGGGATCTGCTGAATCCAGATCCATCTTGTTCAGCACGGGGATGATTTCTAGATCGTGATCCAAGGCGAGATACAAGTTTGAAATGGTCTGAGCTTCAATGCCTTGAGTTGCATCAATGATGAGCAGGGCTCCTTCACATGCTGCAATGGAACGTGAAACTTCGTAACTGAAGTCAACGTGTCCAGGGGTGTCGATCAAATTAAAAACATACTCATCTCCATTTTTTGCTGTGTACGCCATTTGGATGGCGTGGCTTTTGATGGTGATTCCTCGCTCCCTCTCGATATCCATGTCGTCAAGCGCTTGATCTTGCATCTGTCGCTCGCTAATTGTGCCTGTCGTCTGCAGCAGGCGATCAGCGAGTGTGCTTTTGCCGTGGTCAATGTGGGCAATGATGCAAAAATTTCGAATGTGTTTCATCGGAGGGTCGTGTCTGGCAAAATTACGCTTCAAGCCGTTCGTTTTGCGGTATCTGCCACCGCTTATTTTGTATGGTGCTATGATGCACTATATTTACAAACTTCCCAACCGCTGATTTGTTGAAAAAGCAACGCTTTCTTTTGAATCAAGGTTCTGAAAATGAAAACCAGTTTATATGAAGCAAGTCTGTTTAATCCTCGCGTTAAGTTTGATTTCAACAGTGACTTTGGCGCAAAACATTGTCACCTCTGAACTTGATTTCTCCTCTGGAAACGAGCTCTATGAGCAACCGTCAATGGACACAGTTGATGGCATTCTTGAGCGCTATGGATCTTTCAAAGGAGCGGTATTGAACATGACCCGAGATGAGCATATTATTTTCCGCGCTTGGGAGGGGTTCGATAAATCCGAGGCTCGAAAAATACTGAAAGAGCGCAAGGACCAATGGAGGATTGACCATGCCGATGAAATTGCTGACCGCAAGGCAGCGAGGATGCAACAGACTGGAGGATGTGATTGCTGGATCGAGCCCGACGCATCTTACAATCAGATTACGGTGGATGATATGTACTACACCGCTGGTGCCGGGGAATATGTCGATTTCTCCACCCCCCCTATTCAAATTGATTTTGACTTTGAATTGTATGGCATTGTTTATGACAGCTTCTATTTGAATTCCAAGGGATCGGTTTCTTTTGATGGGTATACCATTGATTGGACGCCGGAAGAGTTTCCGGTGACTACGGATGAAGTTGCTCAAATTGCCGGGTTTTGGGCTGATGCCGATTACACGACGTCAGGGGAGATTTACTACAAAATCACCCAAGATGAGGTATACATCAACTTTGTGGACGTGGGTTATTACGCGGACAACACAGATTTATTGAATTCATACCAGATGGTGATCACCAGTGATGGCTCGATCGCGTTGCCGGACGGTGCGAATACTCAGATGTGTTATTTAGATATGAACTGGGCACATGGAGATGTTGGCGGTTCGGGAGGCTGTTGTGGTGATAGCCCGGCGACTGTTGGAATGGATGCGGCACCGGACATTGGGCCGTACTTGCAGTTTGGTCGCTTCAATACACTGGATGACACATACAACGGCCCTCAAGGAACAGGTGATGGCAATGACGATGGCGTGAACTGGTTGGATTATCGAACATTCAATATGGACGCCTCGGAGGACAGCGAAAACATCAACCCTTTTCCAACAGGAAGTTTGGGCTGTGACACGTTGTTCATGTGCCTAGGCAACACGTATGACATCAACATGAGTTTTTTGGGGCCTGAGCCCAACCAAACCATTTCGGTGGAGACGAATGACTTGGCGGGTTGGGTGTATGAATTGACCGATGGAGAGACGGCGAACATCACAGGGGAATTTACGGCTTTACCGGAAAATGTTGGGATCAATGAAATCAGCATTACTGCTACAGACGATGGTTCACCGACCGGCGTGACGGAGCTATTGGTAGTCATCGAGGTGTTGAATATAGAATTGCCGGATTTGGTGTTGGAGGGAAATACGGCTATTTGTGCTGGGGGTGAAGTTGAAATTTCCGCTGCTGGGGCTTTTGACGAGATTGTTTGGTCCAATGGTGTAGTGGGCAACTCCAACACCTATACGTTCGGAGGAACATTTTTTGTCACGGGTTTCCTAGATCAATGCACCGTGGTGGAGGAATTCTATGTAGATCAAAGCCCTTATTTCTTGCCGGATTTGACGCTGGATCCACCGGTCGTGTGCCCAGGACAAACAACGGTAGCAATTGTTGATTCATTAGAACAAGAAGGCTATGATTTCTATTCATGGGAAGCCGATTGGAACGGCCTAGGTGGAGAGGTAATAGGAACGGTTGGAGATGCCGGTGCGGAGCTCACTGCTGGAGTCTATCGATTATTGGTGACAGATGAAGACGGGTGCCAGGGACAACGCGTATTTATTATTGAAACCATTGGATCCTACATACCGGAAGTTACAGTTGAGCCATTTTGTGATGGCATACCAGACGAAGTGACGTTTGATGGAGGATACTCTAGCCCTGAAGAAGGGACATTGTACGTTTACATGAGTTCAAACGAAGACTCCGGTTGGGGGGGGAGTTACCTGGAGTTAGTAATCAATGAAACAGACAGTTACATTCTTACTTCCAGTGCAGGTTTTACGCAATTCGACTTTGACATTTCTGCTGGGGATGAAATGGAATTGATTTTCTATGAAGATGCCAGTATTGACTCAGATGTTCTTTCTATCACTGTGTACAACTGTGGCTATGAGAACGGCATAGAATTGAATGACTTATCCGCGGGATCCGTCTTCGCGGCAGATGCAGATTGTGAGGCTTCACCGGCGATTGGATCATGGGATTGCTTAGCAGGCCCGCCACCTTGGTCTTTTTCGAGTGACGAAGAGTATGACACCCAATTCTTTCCAACCGGATACGGTCTCTATGAGATTTGCTTCACGGAGGAAGCTTGCGAGCAAGACTATTGCTATGATATTGAGATCACAGAGGAACCTTCAGTAGATCTATCGACCTTGAATGACGTGCTCTGCAATGGCGAGACCACAACTGTTTTTGCAGACTTGGTTGACATAGGTGGAACCGCAGATTTGAATTGGTCCGCCCCGGGCGAGGATGACGTGCTCTCGAATGAGTTCTCGTTTTCTAACCCAACGACATACAATGCTTCTATAGTGGTGACCAACGGTTGTGGCACTGCTTCAGCGTCCTTGCAGCTTTTTTCTCAGTTCACGCCAGAACCGGCTTTGGAAGATGAAAGCTTGTGCGACGGAGGCGAAGTGTACCTCGACCCAACGAGCCCTGACACTCCTGACTTGGAGTTTGAGTGGTACATCGATGGTGGGTTAATTCCCGGGGAAATTGCCGAAGAATATACGGCTGTCTCAACAGGAGAATTCTGCGTCGAGGTGAGCAATCAATGCGGTCAAGGAGAAGCGTGTGCTTTGATTACAATCGTAGGCGATATCCCTTCCCCTTTAGAGAATATTACTGTGGATTGCATTGGCGATGGCATGGCTGCAATAGTTCCGGAATTACCGGAAGGTTACACGGTGGTGTGGCCTGATGGCTCAACCGAAACCAACTGGGAAGTGGCAGATGGCAGTTCTTATGACGGAATTGATGTTTGCATGGACTACACAGACCCCTTTGGCTGTGCGACCAATACAGCATGCACTTACTTGTACATCGGCTTGCCGCCAACCATTGATGCAGAGCCCATTATTGAAGATGGAGAATTCTTGACGTTGTGCCCGGAAGTAGATTATGATTTCGATTTGAGTGCACAAACGTGGAATGGAGTCGATTGGCAAGATGGAGCCGGCGAATACGAATGGTGGGTTGAATGCCCGGATACAACCATTTACTTTGGCGATCCGCAGGATGCCATGACTATTGTGAGCTCTATGTTGAACCAAAATTGCTGGGAATACGGCATCACATTGGTGGGGTCGGCGATTAATCCGTGTGCAGTAGGTGGTATTCGTCAGGAGTGGAATGTACTCGTTGACTACTGCGAGCTGACCATCCCAAATGTGTTTACACCTGACTATGGGGACGATATGAACGAAAGTTTCTACATCACAGGATTGGAAGTGTATGAAGATGTTTACATGCGGATTTACAATCGTTGGGGACAGGTGGTCTATTCGAACAATGCATACGAAAACGAAGATGCGTGGCGACCAAACAACAACGAAACGGGCACATACTGGTACACCATGTTGCTGCCAAACGGTTTTGAGTACTCAGGAGCTGTGACTATCCTACGGGATTGATTTTATCGTTTTAATCCGACGAAATTGGCCAAAATAAAGACCCATTACGTCTGTACTTCATGCGGACACGACTCTGTCCAATGGGTAGGCAAGTGTCCGAATTGCAAGGCTTGGAACACGTTGGAAGCCTATACGGTGAAATCAACTACTCCGGCTCAACGCGCTTCGCAAACCGCAGGAAAAGGACTTCAGCCTGTTCAGGCAAAGCCTTTAGCAGAGGTCCGGGTCATGGAAAAAGACCGGATGTCCACGGGTGATTCAGAATTAGATCGCGTTTTGGGCAATGGTGTGGTTCCAGGAGCAGTTGTTTTGCTAGGAGGAGAGCCAGGGATTGGCAAGTCAACACTGATGCTTCAATCCGTTTTGGCCATGGCAAAAACAGCAGAGCGCATCTTATATGTCGCTGGAGAAGAAAGTCCCGAGCAGGTTCGCATGCGTGCGGAACGATTGGGTGATGTATCGCCGTCACTTTTTGTTTTTCCCGAGACAGACGCTCAAGCTGTCTTGCGAGAATTGGAAGCCAACCGACCGAGTGTTGTGATCATCGACTCCATTCAAACTATGTTCCTTCCCGAAGTGGACTCTGCTCCGGGTTCGGTTTCGCAAATTCGAGAGACCTCAGGTGCGTTTACCCGGTTTGCGAAGCAACATCATGTCCCCGTATTTTTCATCGGACACATTACAAAAGAAGGATCACTTGCGGGCCCCAAGGTTTTGGAGCACATGGTGGATGTGGTGCTTCAATTTGAAGGAGAACGTCACCATGCATACCGTATGTTGCGTGCAGCCAAAAACCGTTTTGGAACTACGGCAGAACTTGGTCTTTATGAAATGCGTGGCTCTGGATTGATTGCTGTTGAGCATCCGTCAAACGCACTTTTGGGGCAGAGCAAGGATGAAGATGCTTTGAGCGGTACGGCCATTGCGGCTGCTATCGAAGGTGCTCGACCCATGTTGGTGGAAGTGCAGGCGTTGGTCAGTTCCGCCGTTTATGGCACACCTCAGCGTTCGGGAACCGGCTTTGATTTGCGCCGACTCAATATGCTGTTGGCGGTGCTAGAAAAGCGCTGCGGATTCAAACTGGGAACGCAGGACGTTTTTTTGAACATGGCCGGAGGTCTGCGGATCCAAGATCCCGCGCTGGACCTTGCCGTTGTTGCGGCTATTTTGAGCAGTGTTCTGGATGTTCCTCTGCCCTATGGGACTGTGTTCGCTGGAGAAGTTGGATTGACGGGCGAGATTCGCCCTGTGCCGCGCATGAACCAGCGCATGGCCGAAGCGTCGCGATTGGGCATGAAACGGATGTTTTATAGCGGGCATGCCCGCAATTTGGAGGCGCCGAAGTCGGGCAGTATGGAGTTGATTGGCATTCGCCAAGTCAGTGACTTGCACGGCAAGTTGTTCTGACCCTGCTGCAGTCGATTATTTCTTTCCGGCTACGATTACAACAAATTCACCTCGAGGTTCGTGAGCATTGAAATGCTCGATGAGAGCTTGAGATGTGCCGCGCAATGTTTGCTCGTGGAGCTTGCTGATTTCTCGCGAGCATGAAATGGCACGATCGGATCCGCATTGCGATCCAATTTCTTCCAGCAGCTTGATGATGCGGTGAGGCGACTCGTAGAGTACCACGGTGCGCTCTTCTTCAGCCAATACCGCCAAACGCTTTTGACGGCCTTTTTTGTGCGGAAGGAACCCTTCGAACACAAAGCGATCACAAGGTATTCCGGACACAACGAGGGCGGGAACGAATGCGGTGGGGCCTGGAAGGCAGATGACGGGGATGTCATGCTCCACGCAAGCACGAACCAATAAAAATGCAGGATCGGAAATTCCTGGCGTGCCCGCATCGGAGCAAACCCCGAGGGTTTGTCCGGTTTTTAAAGCGCTGATCCATCCGGGAATACCACGGTGTTCATTGTGCTGATGATGCGCTTTTAATGGCGTTTCGATTCCGAAATGCCGAACTAGTTTTCCGGTGGTACG
>CESU01107504.1_pt1 | contig 10481 bp, 6 predicted proteins | sample 531141 | NCBI WGS metagenome assembly CESU01 (sample SAMEA2621401, study PRJEB7988) | marine metagenome | isolation source: saline water (ENVO:00002010), including
ACAAGATTAGGAATTCCTTTAATAATTGGAAATGATGTAATTCATGGTTATAAAACTTTAAGTCCTATTCCATTAGCTGAAGCCGCTAGTTGGGATTTGAAAGAAATTGAAAATTCCGCAAGAATTGCCGCAAGAGAAGCATCTGCAGCTGGTACAAACTGGACATTTGCTCCAATGGTTGATATTTCAAGAGATGCCAGATGGGGTAGAGTGATGGAAGGAGCAGGTGAGGATCCTTTTTTAGGAAGTTTAATAGCAGCAGCAAGAGTTAGAGGCTTTCAGGGAGAAGATCTTTCTGAACATAATACCATTGCCGCTACTGCCAAACATTTTGCAGGATATGGTTTCGCTGAATCAGGTAGAGATTATAACACAGTTGATATAAGCAAAAACACTTTATATAATATTATTTTTCCTCCTTTCATGGCTTCAGTGGATGCTGGTGTTAGAACTTTTATGAATGGCTTTAACGAATTAGACGGAGTCCCTGTTACAGGCAGTTCATTTTTACAAAGAGATGTTTTGAAAGGAAATTGGAAATTTGATGGTTTTGTAATCTCAGATTGGGGGTCTATCAAAGAAATGATTCCACACGGCTATGCAAGAGACGGGGAACATGCAACAGAACTTGCTATTAAAGCAGGATCTGATATGGATATGGAATCTCATCTTTATATTAAAAAAATTAAAGGGCTAATAGAATCGAAAAAATTAGATATAAAACTAATTGATGATGCAGTTAGTAGAATTTTAAGAGTAAAATTTGAATTGGGACTGTTTGAGGACCCTTACAAGTATTTAGATGCAGAAAGAGAAAAAGAAGTTTTATATCATCCTGATAATCAAAAAGGGGTTTTAGAAATGGCAAAAAAATCTATAGTTCTTCTTAAAAATGACAATCAGCTTTTACCTTTAAAAAAGAAAAATCAAACTGTAGCATTAATTGGAGCCCTTGCTAATGATAATAATAGTCCACTGGGAAACTGGAGAACGAATTCGGATAACAATACTGCCATTACAGTTTTAGAGGGAATGAAAGCTTATCCAAACAACACTTTGATTTACAGTAAGGGTGCGGATGTAAATTTAAATACCGGAGGAATCGTAAAATTTCATGAAAAAGTTGAGATTAATGAAAATGATAAATCTGGTTTTAATGCAGCTAAAAATACAGCTAGAAATGCAGATGTTGTAATAATGGTTCTTGGAGAGGATGGATTCCAGTCTGGAGAAGGAAGAAGTAGATCTGACATTGGTATTCCTGGTGTTCAACAAGAATTATTAGAAGAAGTTTATAAAGTAAATAAGAATATAGTTTTGGTATTAATGAACGGAAGACCATTAAATATTAATTGGGCAGATAATAATATTCCATCTATTGTAGAAGCATGGCAATTAGGATCTCAAACTGGAAATGCAGTTGCTCAAGTTCTTTACGGAGATTATAATCCAAGTGGAAAATTACCTATGAGCTTTCCAAGAAGCGTAGGACAAATTCCTATTTATTATAATTACAAAAACACAGGAAGACCTGGGCCAGCTAAGGCGGTTTTTTGGTCTCATTATAACGATGAAGTTAATACTCCTTTATATCCTTTTGGATACGGATTAAGTTATACTTCTTTTAAATACTCTGATTTAAAAATTGATAATAAAACTCTTTCTAATAATAACTCAATAAATGTTTCTGTAAACCTTGAAAACTCAGGAGAATTTAAAGGAAAAGAAGTAGTTCAGTTATACATTCAAGACAAATTTGCTAGTGTAACAAGGCCAGTTAGAGAGCTTAAAGGATTTGAAATGGTTGAATTAAATCCAGGAGAGAGTAAAATAGTTTCTTTTGAAATACCTGAATCTTTATTAAGATTTTATTCAGCTAACGAAGTTTGGGAATCCGAATCCGGATTTTTTGATATTTTTATTGGGACTGATTCAAATGCTAGTCTCCGAGAAAGTTTTGAATTAATAAAATAGATATTGATTTTAATATAAGGTAATGTATTGTGCTAATTTCTTAAAATGATCAGTTAATATTTGTTCCTCAATCTTGTGTTCCGTTAAAACAGAATAAAGTTTGTAATTTAGAAATATTATTTTTTTCTTATGAAGAAGTTTATATGTTCATTAAGTATCTTTTTTTTATTTATTTCCTGTAAGAAAACCAATAACAAAAGTGATTTAATTACGAAATCAATAGATTATTCTCAATTAAATTCTTTTGTTCAAGATTCTTTATCAGATTTTAAAATATTAAATAGAAATTATGATCAGGTTTTTGAATTATGGGATGATATCAAAATTATTTCAAGTACATCAGATGTAATCTTAGGAGATCCCAGAACATTAATTTTTTCCTTAGAATCTTTTAAATTAGAAGTAGAAAAAATAAATGACAATCAATTTCCAGGCAAATTAAACGTACCTCAAATAATAGGGAGATTTAGAGTTTACAAAACCAATGTTTTAAAGATTAATTCTAATAATATAAATTTAGAAAACATCAATTTATTTAAGGATAATATTGAAGATATTGTGATTTCATATAATGCTTTAATTGAAATGATGAATAGAATTGCTAAAGAAGAGCTTAGAGAACAATAAATGGGTTTTACAGTTCAGGTTGAATAAAATTATAATTTAATTCTGTTTGAATTTTAGAATCAGTTATCTCCTTATTGATTGAATTATTATTTATGAAATTTATATTTTTTAACCCAAGTTCTTTACATTTATTATTATAATAATCCATTTTAGAAGGATGGTATGGACTAACTCCAAGATATGTTTTTCCCCAAGCCTCCATCTTAATTATAGTATATATAATTTGGATGCAATCTTTCAAATGAATTAAGTTTATGGGTGCTTTAGGATTTAAAACTTCTTTTTTTTTAGATAAAGAATATACAGGGTGCCGACTATTGCCAATTAGCCCACCAAATCTAATTATTGTGCACTTATTATTTTCAGTTATTATTTTTTCTGATTTAAGAATTTCAAAACCATTTTTAGAATTAGGATTGGGCTCTGTGCTGTAATCTATTTTACCTTGATTTGAGCCATATACTGAAGTACTGCTTACAAAGATAATTTTATTAACAGATTGTTTCTTCGCTTGAATAGCTATAAACTTAATTTTTTTTGAATAATTAGTATTAGAATTCCTTTTCATATTTGGAGGAATATTGATTACTAACACATCTAAATTTTTTAAAAAAAGAATAATTTCCCCCTTAATTTCTTTAGCAGTAATTTCAATTAAATATGGATCAATTTTAAAACTTTTTAGTTCATTCAATTTTTCTTTTGAAGTGGAAGAACCTTTGACAGGGTAGTTTTTTTCAATTAATAATTTAGCAAGAGGAAGCCCTAACCATCCGCAACCAATAATTCCTATTTTATTTTTTTGATTCATTGAGCTTTTCTAATTGAAGTTCAATTTCTTCATCTTCAATTTTTCTAAAAATTAAATTACTTTTTTCAATTTTTTCACTTGTGACTGGTCTATTTTTATTAATGGAGTCCCAATTTGTATTTTTAAGATTAAACTGTTTTTTTAATTTTACAGATGTATTAGGAAGAAACGGTTCACATACCATTGAGAGTATTCCACATATTTGAATCGAAATATTCATTATGTTTTTAACTTTTTCGGAATCATCTGTCTTAATGACTTTCCAAGGCTCTTCATCTGCTAAATATTTATTGCCTATTCTAGCTAAATCAATCATGGTGTTTATTGCCTCTCTAAATTTAAATTTTTCAATAGAGTTTCCTATTTTTTCAGGGTATGAATAAACTTTATCAAGTAAATCATTTTCCTTTTCTGTGAAAGTTTCAGCAGATGGTGTGTTACCTTTATAATATTTTTGAGTTAATACAACAACTCTATTTATAAAGTTTCCAAAAATGGCTACAAGCTCGTTATTATTTTTAGCTTGAAAGTCTTTCCATGTGAAATCGTTGTCTTTGTTTTCTGGAGCATTAGCAGTTAATACGTATCTTAAGGTATCTTGAAGTTCTGGAAAATCTTTCATGTATTCGTGTAGCCATATTGCCCAGTTTTTTGAAGTAGATATTTTTTTACCTTCTAAATTTAAAAATTCATTAGCAGGAACATTTGATGGTAAAATATATTTTTCAGATGCTTTTAATATAGAAGGAAAAATAATGCAATGAAATACTATATTATCTTTTCCAATAAAATGTACTAGTTCAGTATTTGGATCTTGCCAATAAGGTTTCCAATCTACTTTTTCTTTTTCTGCCCACTCAATAGTTGAGGAAATATACCCAATAGGTGCATCAAACCATACGTATAAAACTTTTCCAATTGCTTCTTTTATTGGTACAGGAATCCCCCAGTCTAAATCTCTGGTTATAGCTCTAGGTTTTAAGCCTTCGTTTATCCAAGACTTTACTTGACCAAAAACATTAATTTTCCAATTTTCTTTTTTTTCTTTAAGAAACCATTCTTTTAAAAAATTATCAAATTTGTTCAGAGGAAGAAACCAATGTTTGGTTTTTTTTAATGAAGGCTTATTGCCGCTTAATTTAGATTTAGGGTTTATAAGATCAGTAGGGTTTAATGAAGACCCACAACTTTCACATTGATCTCCATAAGCTCCCTCAAAATTACATTTTGGACATTCTCCTTCAACATAACGATCAGCTAAAAATTGTTTTTCCTTTTCATCATACAATTGTTCAGATTCTTGCTCAAGAAAGATTTTCTTGTTATTTAAATCATTAAAAAACTCAGAAGCAATTTTATGATGTATTTTTGAAGAGGTCCTAGAATAATTATCAAATGAAATTCCAAAATCTTCAAATGATTTTTTTATTATGGTGTGGTATTTATCAATTATTTTTTGAGGACTAATTCCTTCTTTTTTAGCTCTTATTGGAATTGCAGCTCCGTGTTCATCACTTCCGCAAACAAAAACAATGTCTTTTCCTTTGAGTCTTAAGAATCGAGAGTATATGTCAGCTGGGATGTATGCTCCGGCTAAATGGCCAATATGTATGGGCCCATTTGCGTAAGGAAGCGCTGCAGTTATTGTGTATCTTTTTTTCAAGTGTAATATTATAAATACAAAAATAATCAATTAATGTATTCTTTTACCAAATAGATATTCCATATAATTAATTAAATGTTATATATATAATTTTTTGTTATGTTTTTAACAATTATAAATGATTACTATATTTGTAAATATTATGAAAACAATTTCATCAGCTGTTGAAGACTATATTAAAGCCAAACCCTTTTTAATTTCTGCTTTATCTCAAGGTATTATTAATCTGACATCTTTGTCTAGAATTATTAAATCAGAAATTGAAGTATCCTTAAAAAAAGAAGTTAAATATGGAGCTATAGTGATGGCTTTAAAAAGACTTTCAAGTGAACTAGAATTTAGAACAACATATAAAATTGTTAAAATAATTAAAGATATAGGAGACATTACCGTTAGATCTTCTTTAATTGATTATAATTTCAAAGTTTCGGATACTTTACTAAGTAGTCAAGCTAAACTTCTCGCAAAAGTGGATAATAAGGATGATTTTTACACATCCTCTAGAGGTGTAAATGAATGTAATATTGTAGTTAGCGGAAATTTATCTTCATTGGTTGAGAACACTCTTGAAAATGAATTTTGCATTTCTAAACAAACGGATCTTTCGTCAATTTCAATTAAACTTCCCAGTGAAAATGTTACTATTCCAGGTGTATACTATTTTGTATTTCAAAGACTTTCGTGGGAGGGGATTAATATATATGAAGTAATTTCCACATCAAATGAGTTTACTATCTTAGTTAATGAAGAACAGGTGGATAAAGCATTTAGGGTAATTAAAAACCTAAAAAATCTGTAATTTTCCTAAAGCTTCATTAATTGAGTGTATATTTTTAAAAACTACAAGTAGTACATCTCCACTATTATTTTTCTTTTCTTTTACCTCGCAGATACTTTTATTGTGATGAATACTAGTAAGTGTTTTTTGAAAATCTCCGCTAGAATAATACGAGTTTTCTTTCTCAGAAATAAATTGACATATCATTTTATTATTTTTTAAAATTATTTTTTCAAAACCTATTTTAGAGGCCAACCATTTTAGCTCTACTGTTTTTAAAAGATCAATTGTTTGAAAAGGAATTTCTCCAAACCTATCTATTAAATTACTTTTAAACTCTCTCAGTTCATCCTCGCTATTTAGCTCTGACAAATGTTTGTATAGTTTCAGCCTTTCTTTTATGTTATTTATATAAGAATCTGGAAATAGAATTTCTAAATCCGTATCTATTTGAACATTATTAATATTATTTTTTATTTCTAATTCCTCATCAAATAGATTCTTAAAATCTTTAGATTTTAATTCCTCGACTGCTTCCTTTAATATTTTTTGATAAGTTTCAAATCCTATGTCATTTATAAAACCACTTTGCTCTGCACCTAATAAATCACCAGCCCCTCTAATTTCTAAATCTTTCATTGCTATAAAAAATCCAGAACCTAGTTCGGTATGCAATTCAATTGCTTCAATTCTTTTCCTAGCTTCTTTAGTCATAGAAGAAATTGGAGAGGTAATAAAGTAACAAAAAGCTTTCTTGTTACTTCTCCCAACTCTTCCTCTCATTTGATGAAGATCACTAAGACCAAAATTTTGTGCGTTGTTAATAAATATAGTATTTGCATTAGGCACGTCTAAACCACTTTCGATTATAGTAGTAGAAATTAAAACATCAAAACTTCCATTAATAAAATCTAGCATTGTGTTTTCAAGTTTTTTACCTTCTAATCTACCGTGGACAATAGCAATGTCTGCGTTTGGAACTAATCTTGAAATTAATGCGGCAATATCTTTAATGTTTTCAATTCTGTTATGAATGAAAAAAACTTGTCCTCCTCTCTGCATCTCAAAATTTATCGCCTCTGCTATAATTTCTTCTTTAAAAGAAATAACATTACTATCAATTGGAAACCTATTTTGTGGTGGAGTATTAATAATAGATAAATCTCTGGCAGACATTAAACTATATTGAAGAGTTCTTGGAATAGGGGTTGCGGTTAGAGTCAAAACATCAATATTTTCTTTTATAGATCTTATTTTTTCTTTAACACTAACACCAAATTTTTGTTCTTCATCAACAATTAATAATCCTAAATTTTTGAATTCAATACTTTTATTAACTAATTGGTGTGTTGCTATTATTAAATCAATCTTTCCAGATTTTATTTCATTCTTTATGATTGTTTTTTCTTTGCTAGTTCGAAATCTATTTAAATAATCTATTGTGACAGGAAATTCAAGAAGTCTTTTCGAAAAAGTTTTGTAATGTTGAAAAGCAAGAACAGTAGTTGGAACTAAAACTGCTACTTGTTTTCCATTATCGATTGCCTTGAATGCAGCTCTAATAGCGATTTCTGTTTTACCAAAACCAACATCTCCGCATATAAGCCTGTCCATTGGCTGTAGACTTTCCATATCATTTTTAATATCTAATGTGGATTTCACTTGATCTGGAGTGTCTTCATAAATAAAAGAAGCCTCTAGCTCGTGTTGAATAGATGAGTCAGGACCATACTGAAAACCTTTCTTTAATTTTCTTTTTGCATAGGCCTCAATTAAATTAAAAGCTACTTCTTTGACTCTGTTTTTTGCTTTAAGTTTTATTTTTTTCCATGCACCCGATCCTAGTTTAAATATTTTTGGCTTAGTACCGTCTTTTCCGTTGTACTTACAAATTTTATGAATTAGATGAATACTTACATACAATGTGTCTCTTTCACCATAGGATAACTTTACTGCTTCTTGTTTTTTACCGTTTACTTCTATTTTTTGAAGTCCTCCAAAAATTCCAATTCCATGATCTATATGAGTTACATAATCTCCTAATTCTAGTTGATTTAGTTCATTTAGACTCACTCTTTTTTTTATTGAAAAACCTGCTTTAATATTGAATTTATGATATCTATCAAAAATTTCATGATCAGAATAATAAACTTCTTTATCCTCATGATTAATAAATCCTTTATATATTGTTTTTTCAATCAATTTGACTGAAATGATATTTTCTATTTTTTCAAAAATTTCATTAAATCTTTTTATTTGATTTTTAGAGGAACAGTAAACCACAATTTTATAACCCTTATTACTGTAATTTGTTAAGTCATCTAATAATAAGTTAAATCTTTTGTTAAAAGCTGGCTGTGGAACTGTCAGAAAAGAAATTTGATTCTTTATTCCTTTTTTAAACTCTATTATTGAAAATTTATTTAAATCTGAAATTAAATTTAAACCATTGTAAAAAAGATTATTATAATTTTCAGTTTGGGTATGTCCATATTTTGTTTTTATTTTTTCAAAACAATTTTCAAGTTCTTCTTTAAGAAATATTGAGTTTTCAATAATAATTGTACAATCTTGCTGTAAAAAATTAAAAACACCCTCTCTTTCTTGCTCAGATTCTTTGTTTTCTATATCTGCTAATATTTCAATAGATGAGAATGTATTATTTGAAATTTGGGAGTCAACCTCGAAGCTTCTAATACTCTCTATTTCATTTCCAAAAAATTCTATTCTAAAAGGTAGATTACTGGAATAAGAAAACACATCAACGATACCTCCTCGAACAGAAAAATCACCAGGTTCTGAAACAAAATCTACTCTATTAAAGTCATATTCAAATAATTTTTCATTTAAAATCTCAAGTTCTATTTTTTGAGATATTGAAATTTTTAATGTTTTTTTCTTTATTTCTTTTTTGATAAGAACTTTTTCGAAAATTGCTTCAGGATAGCTAACAATTATTTTTGGCGTTCCTTTTGAATTTAAATCTTTAATAATCTCTGTTCTTGAGAATACATTTTGACTGTCTGTTTTGTTAAACTCTCGGTTTCTTTTGTAACTACTTAAGAAAAAACTACACTGATTAGAATTCATAAAATTCTCTAAATCATTAAAATGATATGCAGCTGTTTCTTTATCATTTAAAATCCAAAAAATAGTTTTATTATTATTTCTGAATAATTCTTTTACAAAGAAAGATTTAGCTGATCCATACAATCCATTAACATATGATTTTTGTTGGTTTTGGGCACCAGAAATCTGAAGTTTCTGAACTTTCAGAGACTTGAAAAAAGGGAAAGAATGTGGGTGTTTACCCGCTTTTTTCATTGTCACAAATATCAATAAAATTGTTATACTTTTTAGAAATTATTTGTTTTTAAATACATTGACTTAACTTTAAAAAAATTTTAATTAATGGACTTAAATATTAGATATGCAAACGAAAGTGATATGCCTGAAGTATTATCTTTAATAAAAGAACTAGCAGCTTTTGAAAAAGAACCTAATGCTGTCATTATAACTACGAAAGATTTAATTAATCATGCATTTTCAAAGACTCCATTATTTATTTGTTTTGTTGCAGTTTTAGAAAATAAAATAGTAGGGATGTCTTTAGGTTATCCTCGTTATTCTACATGGAAAGGCCCAACAATGCATCTAGAAGATTTAATAGTTACTAGTGATAAAAGAGGGTTAGGAATTGGACAGGCCTTATTTTCAAATTTCATTAAACACTCTCAATTAAAAGGTGTTAAAAGAATAGAATGGGCAGTATTAAATTGGAATGTAAATGCCATAAAGTTTTATCAATCCAATGGAGCTAAAGTTTATGATGATTGGAATGTTGCTCAAATGGACGAATCAGCTATTCATAAATTTATAAAAAATAATTAATGAAAATATATAAATTTGGTGGAGCTTCAGTAAGTGATTCAGTAGCTATTGAAAATATTATTTCAATTTTAAATAAAAAAGGATTTGAAAAAACTTTGCTGGTAGTCTCTGCAATGGATAAAACAACCAATGCTTTTGAGTTAGTTGTTAAAAACTATTTTGAAAATAAAAGTGAACTGCAATATTCTATAAATGAAATTTTTAAATTTCATAATCAGATTTTATTGAACTTGTTCAGTAATCAAAATCATGAAATTTATAATGAAGTAAAATCAATTTTTGATAATTTAAAGGGGTTTTTAAATAGAAATAAATCTCCCGAATATTCTTTTGTTTATGATCAAGTGGTACCAAGTGGAGAGTTGCTTTCCACCAAAATAATTAATGCTTATTTAAATTATAAAGGAATTAAATCGAATTGGATAGACTCAAGGGATTTAATTAAGACAGACTCTAACTATAGAGATGCTGACCTAAATTGGGATCTTACACAGAAAAATATTTTAAATAAAGTAGACAAAAGCGTATTAAATATTACTCAAGGATTTATTGGAAGCAATCAAAATAATTTCAATACTACCCTTGGAAGAGAGGGGTCTGATTATTCTGCAGCAATTTATGCATATTGTTTAAATGCAGATTCACTAACTATTTGGAAAGATGTTTCTGGAGTTTTGAATGCAGATCCAAGAGTTTTTAAAAATCCAGTTTTATTAGAATTTATTTCTTACACAGAA
>CESU01050223.1_pt1 | contig 10457 bp, 9 predicted proteins | sample 531141 | NCBI WGS metagenome assembly CESU01 (sample SAMEA2621401, study PRJEB7988) | marine metagenome | isolation source: saline water (ENVO:00002010), including
AGGGTGGCGCGCCAATCAAGGCTTGTGCTCGCCGATGGGAAAGTGACCGCTTGACCTGTATTCACGTGGCGCCATGTGGCGCCACCATCGTTGGACAAATCGACGTCAATGCTTGTTCCACTTGGAAGATAACCAATGATGCCGGATACAAAGAATTCAGAAATCGGTTTGGAGATTGAAACGGTTGCGCCTCGGATCAAATTAGAAGTGGAGGTTGGGGTCCTTGCATCGAACAAAGCCCCGTCGCCGTGACTGTAGATCTTGTGACGGGAAGAACTTGCACAGTACGCTGTGCTGTAGTAAGAGCATGCGAAACTGAGTTTCCCATCGCCTGACTCGACGAGGCCGTAATGACCACCTTCTTGCACGTCTTTAACGCCCATGTGTTCTATGAAATTTCCGTTGAACCTCAGGAAGTGGTGATAACTGTCGTAATTGTAACCAACACCGCTCTTGTAGCCCGTGTCGTATTCATTGTAGATAATCGTCGGGTAATTCACAACCAGTCCTGCGCCATATTGTGTAGGGATGGTGGAAGTTGTGCCGAGGGTCCATGTTCCATTGAGCGAAGTCGGTGTGGTTTTGCTGACTTCATTGAGGTAGTGTGCCTGTGCGGAATAGCTGTAGGTTGAAACCCACATTTTCCCAGTCGATTCATCAATGTCAACGCCCGTCACGTAGTTTGGGCTGAACGACCAAGATCGTTCACACTTCCATTGCCTTCCATCTTTGGTGCCGTCGTTGTTCGTATCAACGTCTCGAACGGTCCATTTTGTAAGGTAATAGTAGGAACTGTGGGCGGTGTAGACAGTGTTGCCATCCACTGTTGCATCGCTCATTCGGTAGTATTGGCTGGCTGAGCATCCGTTGGTGGTCACATCAACGCTTGCAGTGCCAAGGTAAGCGCCGGAAGTAGCGTTGATTCGGAGCACAACAGGGACGCTGTAAAGGCCAGAGGATGTGTAGCGCATGACGTGGAATTCATCACCGACTTGGACAACAACTCCAATGTAACTCCAGCCTGCCGTGGTGCTAACGCTCAATTGAGGGAAAATCTTGGTTAATCCGGTGTAGCCCTGGTCGCCGTTGGCAATGAACTGGCCTGTTGTGTTCTGTACAGCAGAACCTTTGGATTGCACCTGTTGAGTTCTTCCAAAGTCCAAGTTGGCGGTGGACGGGTTGCCTCGAAGTTCCAAACTTTGGGTATCAACGTTGACGTTTTGACGGCTTCCAGAAGTGAAAGGTGATGGGGCGCTGCCGCTCCATGCGCCATCGCCGGCTCCGCCAAAATGACTGTTGGTGGTGAAGTTGGTGTAGGTTGTCCGACTCGCTTCGCCCCGCAGTTTGAATTCAGCGGCTGTCACTTCGGCTCCGAATGGGATTGACAGATCGCCCGCACTTCCGTTCCCACTGCCTGAAAATGTGTGGGTGTACGAGGTCGTTCCGTTTTGGAATTGCGTTTCAGTGGTTGCTCCAGCAGCGATCGGAGCCATCAAAGAAGTGAGGAAAATAAGGGTCAGAAATATTGCTTTTCGCATGGAAATCACCAAGTGTCCCTCAATGGGCCTTCGGCCCACCGTCGCCAAAGCATTTCAACTTCTCCCTCTCCCGTTCCAGTGAAGAATGTGAGTCTTGGTTTGTGACTTGTTCTCAACCGCTCCACCTGCTTATATCCTGTTTGTGGTGCAATGATTTGACATTCCTTAGCCGTCCTCAGAAGGAAGCCTCAAGGAGTCGTTCGGATTATCGTTGGATAAGGCGGACAACGGTGCTTGGTATGATTTCAAAATGGTGGGCAAGGCAACACGGACGACAACTTGGCTATGCCGCAGCGGCTTCGGGCGCCATGGGCATCTTGTTTCTGTTGAGTGCTGCTCAGATCCTTTTCCTTCAAGGGAGCACCTCACCGTACGATGAGTTCACAGGCCTTTCGATAGGTTTAGGGGTATTTTCAGCCATCATGCTTCTCATCATTTTGCCCGAGTTTATGACTTTGCGTGGCCACGCTTTGCTGCTTGAGGAATTACGAAGCATCGATTCCACTTCGGAATTACGCCGTCGAAAAGCAGAGGGTGACGAATCAGCAGACGCACTCGGAGCCGGTCACGATGTATCTTGGACAGCATTCCTTGAAAGCAAGGGACTTCGACGATAAGCCAGAGGGGACCGTCATTGGAAAGGAAAGACCCGCTCATACTGTTGCTCCGAGAAGTGGCATTGGCTGCGGGGATGATCGGTATTCTGGTGCTTGGATTGTACGCTCACACAGGTTCGATGCCACCCCTTGTGGTCGTCGAATCTTCCTCTATGATTCATGAAGAGAATGGCGAGGTTGGAAGCATAGATGCGGGTGATTTGGTTTTGGTCCATGATCAATCAATGGACACCGTAACCACCTTTGCAGAAGCGTCAAATCCAGCTCACCCTCGTTATGGATACGAACAGCATGGCATGGCGGGCGATGTCATCATTTACGACAAAAATGGCGACGGAGGCACCCCAATTATCCATCGCGCCATCCTCGAAGTTGTGGCTCATCTTACTCAAACACCCAACCGCACTGCTCCCACAGACGCTCCCTCCAACACCCACTGCCCTGACGGTGGAAGTTACGATGATGCACTGCTTGACATCGACGGAGCGCTCGGTACGTGCGTCTTAACTTGGAACGTACCGGGCACCGCTGTGGTTAACGCTTCGACCATTACCATCGCCTTTGACGGCGTTGATGCCGGCTATTATGATTGCAAACGCATGGCTCACGCCAACGTCGAACCTTACTTGGTGGTCTGGAATTGGACGCCATCCCAAGCGGGCATGCTTACGCTTGGTGACAACAACCATTGCTCCGTAGATCAGGGCTCCAGTGCCGTGAATGGTTCAGTTGGCGTCCACAGTGAATCAGGAGTTGTTCGACCAGTTCGAGATTCGTGGTTGATCGGGGTTGCAGGCGGCGAATTGCCATGGTTGGGGACCGTTAAATTAGCCCTCAACGTCGAATCCACATCACCAGGAACAATCTATGTTCCAAATTCGTCCTATCTGGCTTTATTCATCATCGTGGCAGGCGTGCTTCTCGCCCCTATGGCCTTGCAGCCCGTTCTTGAGCGAATCATAAAAGGATCACCAGAACTCAAAGTGGCTCAAGAGGAACTTGCTGGGGACGAAGAAGAGTAGTCAGCTGCTCAACGCTTCGTCCATTCCTAATTCACCCCTTGCAACAGCAAGAGCTAATTTGGTCGAGATGGTTTTTCTTCCATTGCTCACCTTTCGGCTTTGACGTTGAATTTCTCTTAGTTCGCCATTGGTAGGAATAATTGGGCGTTGTTCGAACACCCTTTCGCCCGGAATCAAAGCAATCCGAACTGCAGACACGACGTGATTGTGGCGCAGCAAACCCTTTGACGTCCTCGCTTCATTGACTTCTTCCATCTGGAGGCCTGCCGCGATGCACCGGTTGATGATGTGATCTCGCAACAACGGCGCTCCATCGCCAATTCGAATGTGTGAAGTTTTGTGTTGGACCGCTGTTTGGATGGCCCTTACATGCCCAACAACATCCTCAATGTTCTCCATTTGTTCCATACCTAGGAGCACTCCATCGGCGAGCCACGCTATGCCGGGCCGTGGTCCCGGGTCGACCCCGAAAGTGAGGCGATGAATTTCATGGACGCCTCGCAGGTGCTGAATCGCCCGCAGTATTGCCCCGTCAATGTCATCAAGCGATGCGGCAACGGGTCGCCCTTCTGATTCACGACCAACAATTTCGATTTCGGTCGAAATCCAAACTGTTTCAGCGTGGGCAAGCGGTGCATCGTGTTCAATGAGGTCAAATCTGAGGTTTCGAAGCCTAAGCGATTGCATCAATCTGAACGCCAATCGGAAGTCCATGGTCCGGACCGCAAGCCTCGTCACGGACCTGCATTGGTCGAGGAGGTTCAAGGAAGTTTGTGTTCGTCGGCGTCTCTTTGCGTCGATTCTTTTTGGGCAGAACTGCGGGCTTTTGTCCGAAGTTATGAAGAACGATTGACATTGATGAACGATTATGTCCAGCCAGTATGAACGGGAATTGCGGCAAGTTTTAGCGGGTGTCCCAAACGGGGTCGAGGGCGTGATTCGTTCGTGTAAACCACCGGAAAAAGAACGCATGCGGCTGGTTATGGACCGGCCTTTTTTGGTGGTGCGGGCCGCAGGATCCGGCATGGAAGGAACGGGTGACCTGCTTGCTCTTCGTGGTGATTTGTGCTTCCCCATCGAAGTGAAGAGCACGAAAGCCAACAAACTCTACCTCTCAGGTCGAACCAAAGATCAATATCAAGCGATGGTCAATGAAGGGGAACGCTGCCATTTGATGCCACTGTACGCTCATCGCTTGAAGGGCGTACGAGGCGACTCATGGAGGATTTTCCGCGTCGAAACTTCAAACCTCACCGGCCGATTGCGGCAGTTGGAAAAGTGGATCCCAGCCTTTCCCAAGAACAGAAACGGCTCGAACTATCTCAACTGGGCAGACGGTATGCCATTGAATCAATTTGTTGCCCTCCTCTGTTCCAAAGCAGGCTCTGAAGCAGCGTCGCTCGCCGGGCTCACCGCTCGAGCAGCCCCGCCAATCGCCAGCAGCCTGCCCGACACAACCACCGATGCGCCTCAACCTGCGCCGCTCACAACGGTCTTACGAGCAAGAACACAAACGAATGTGCTTGCTGAGCTGGCACGCAGACGCTCATCCTGAGGCTTACAAGTACGGTACGACGATGATGAAAGCAAGCATCATCAACAGGGCAAGAGAAGAAAGACTCGATGCTTTGCTTGAAATGTGGTCGATCCACATGGGATGTATGTTCCACAGTTTCGTCTTTTTCCCAACCTTCTTCACCGCAGTGAGGGTGCCATGGAGCGTGTCTTTGAACAGATGGCCTCCATCGAAAGGTACCATTGGAATCAGATTGGTGAAGCCCAGAAGGATGTTGACCCACATAAGCCAGAAGAAGAAGTTCACCATAAACAAAATGCCATTCGTTCCAAGCACACCACCAATGCCTTCGTCAGCTGCGGTGAGCATTGCTTCTTCCATTGGATACATCGAAACCCCTTGCAATTGAAGAGGGACGACCATGATGGTGAGGATGTGAATAGGCGCATATACAACCTTCACGAGGAGGTTTTCTTCAAACCGTGGTGAAAATGGGCCTGCCAATCGGTCGATGCCTTGAGTCCCTTCAGCAAGTCCGTTGACGCCCAAGAAAGGATCTTCTGGTTCAATCTGTGATGCTTCTAAGTATGCTTCGCTCCATCCTAAGTTTTGGTGGTAGAGGTACTTGTCTCCAAGAACAACGGTCAGCGTTTCTTGTTCTCCATTTTCATGTTGAACTCCAATCAACACCGTATCGTTGGCTCGGAAGGCATTCATTTCGTCCCTAAAGCCGTCAAGTCCAACCACTTCACTGCCGTTGATGGTCAGAATTTGATCCCATGGTTGCATGCCTGCTTCTTCGGCACCACCGTCGACAATCAGGGCGCGGACGTGCGGATGGGGTGTGGTTGACACCATCTGTCCTGCCAATCCTCCGAGCATTAACAAGCAAACGAACGCCGCAAAAAGATTGGTTGCGGGCCCAGCAGCAAACATACGCATTCGTTCCCGTCGAGGCGCTCGGTGCAACTCCTCATACTGAGGTTCAGCAAACGCCCCAAGCGGAAGTGGGCCGAGTTGAAGCAATCCAAAGGCTCGGATGCGCATGCCGTGGGCCCTTGCTAGCAAACCGTGGCCGAATTCATGAATCACTAAGGCAACGATGAACGCCATTGCGCCCCAGCCAAGTGGAATCATCGGGTTCAACCCTGGAATTGCAACAAGTTCGCTTGCCGAAGGTGGATCTGTTGTCGGCGGGTAGAGCACTGCTGTGATGAATGCCAGACCCATAAGAAGGCCAACTAAAAGCATCGACCCAACGCATATCCAAAGGGAGATTTCACCATAGATTCGCCAAAACTTCCGTGGTTTGGAGATTTTTTCCAGCATTTTCAAACCGTAGGTGCCGCGAACCATCAACACAATCCCAAACACTCGGCTTGCGTTCCATTTGTCCAAGGTACCGTTCCGCTCCCATGTTCGAAGAAGAATGTACCACAAAAGCACGAGCAGGAGCAACAGTTTCCAATCGGCTTGAACCGACCCCCATGCTCCATCCATGCCTTGGCCAACATGTCTTCTGCCTTCAACCTTAAGCGAACTCGCTTGGTGGTTGATGAACAAAGTTGAATATGGTTCGATTCAACCGATATGCATGGTGTCCCACAAGTTCGCGCTTGAAACATGGTGTGAAGAGACGTGGGGGCAGGTTCCGCTCGAGATTTCCGAGTGGGCAGCACATGACGATGTTCTTCAAGTGTTCATCAAACTTAACCGAGGGGTTTTGATTGCAGATTTCGCCATGGATTCTGAAAATCAGTTGCAGTGCGAAGAGCACCTCCACATCCCACAAGACCGATGGAACCCAGGCTCAGTTCAAGCGCATCGAACGAGCGAAGGGCGAGTGCGTTTCCGTCACCGCTCCTCAGAAATTGTCCTCTCTGCGCGCCTTCGCGCTCCTGAATGGGGCCAAGCCCTGCTTGAAGAGTGGTTGATGGATCAACGCGGTGAAGCGCTAAAACCAAAAGATCGCAGTCAAAGATTGAGCAGCATCAATCGGAGCAAGTTAAGCATTGAACGCAACTTGAATCAGGCTCGTCTCACCCATGCTAAATCGGAACTGGCTATTACAACAGACCGTTTAGAATCCGCTGAGCGTGGTTTGGATTCCAAACACCGCACGCGTGAAGAAGAGTGATCATCCAAGTCGGACCTTGTAGCGGTCCCGTCCGTTCGCGTACAGGGTGATGGTGCCTGATGAAGAAACGCAGATAGCAAGCCCTTCAGACAATTGAGATATCGCTCTGGCTGCCAAATGCCTCCCACCCTCTCCTGCTTTTGGGGAAACGCCAGCAGGCACTTGGATGTAGCGTCCAGCATCGCTTGCAATGCCTTCACGGTTGAATAAAATCGCACCGTCAAGCCATGCGAATTCGGCGAGGGTCTCATGGTTGGACTCGTCAAGTATGGTTCGTTTTTCTGCGGGGTGGCCTTTGAACGGATTGAGGACTAAGGCGGTGGAATGCTTCCGAAGGGATGGTAAAGCGCCAACCGCAAACAGAGCGCCTACGGCGTGCCCTTCCCTTCCACGGCCGCCAAGGTGGCGGGCAAGTTTCATCAATTGAGTCAACACCTCCAAATCAATGGCAAATTCATGAGCCAAATTTGCAAACCGATTGGTGTTGAGCATAGTGGTGTCAATCACCATCACGCCGTCGATTGGTTCAGCAAGAACGACCAACAAGCGTTCACCCCTCGAGAGGCGCCCTTCACCGATCGCTTGCAAAACCAAATCGTGCATTTGATTCAACACACCCAGGCCTTGTGCCGTAAGGCTCTCCTCAAGGAGCGTGCATTCAATGCCGCTCTCTTGCAGGTGTTCAATCACCCTGTTTTGACTTGTGAGGACGGTGAGGGGTATGTCGTCGGGCAGCACATCAGCGACCAGCTTCACTTTGCGAGCGTTGCTGGCCATCATAAGCACGGCGTTGAACGGTTTTCGGTCTGCAGCTAAGGTGCTGCTGACCATCGCCGCAAGGTCAACCATGGTTTCACTTCACGCTGTCGTTGTGTCAAACCCTGGCAATTGGTCTTCGGTTTCCCGGTAGACCGTTCGCATGTTCGAGATGAAGTTTCGTTCCTTGACCACCATGGTGTATTCGCTGATGCCTGGGTCTTCTTCAGCATCGAGCATGTTGAGGATGATTTCGAGGGTCAGTCGAGCTCCTTCTCGGTGTGGGTAGGCGAAGATGCCCATTGAGAGCGGAGGTGATACAACTGAAGTCACTTCGAGTTCGGAGAGCGTTTCAAACAGGTTTGCATACGTTTCCGGGAGCAACACGCGACGGGCCTCATCTTGATTTGGGCGTCGGCAATCAGGGCCAACAGCGTGAACGATGTGCTTGAAATTCGAACTCAACTGGAAGGGTTCTGTCACCACGTTCTTGGTCACTGCACAAGGTGGTGCGTTGATCTTTCGCATGTCAAGGCAAATGTTCCGGGTCACATCGGTCAATTCTTGTCCTGATTTAGCGTGGATTTGAGCGTCGAGTCCTTCGCGTCCGGAGAGTCGATTGTTGGCAGGAGTGATGAGGACATCACCGCTGTAATTCCAAACATCGCCACCGACAACTCGCAGCACGCCCCACTTGCATGTTCGCGCCATATACAGTTCTGCCATCATGCCGAGCAAGACAGGCCACCTTACTTATCAAGTTCGCACTTTTAAGATGAAAACGGTCGGTTGCAAGTTTTTTTTCCCCTCGCAACCCCTCATTTTTCAGCGATGAGGCGGGTTGTGCAAGTACAGGGCGGCGGTACTGCTAAACGCTCCTCCCACCAGCAGACTTTGATGATGAACGCGAGGCTCACCGCACTCTCATTCGTCGTTCTCCTGCTTTCATCTTCAGGACTTGCGCTTCTTTCCTCACCTTCAACGGGTGAACGTGGCCACAACACTGCACCAGAAATTCGACTTGAAGAGGCGTTTATCGGCTTTTCCACAGAATCCCAACCCTCTGTGTGGAACCAAACCCCGTGGCCTTCTGTTGCAGTGCCAGGAGGTTTTGACTTCCTCTCTGTGTATGATTACAGCGATGTGGGCGTGCTCATCAACAACAATTCCGAGGCAAGCCGCACCATTGGTTGGGCTTTCATTGAGGCGCGAAACATCAGCACTGACAGGGTGTTCGTGTTCAACAACAGCAGCGCTCCGACAAAAGAAACCATCAATCGAGATGAATTCAATTCCTACTTCGCCGAACCGTTCCTTGAAATGCTTTACAATCGAACAAACGCTTCCAGCATCAACTACCTCGTGACGACAAAAGGCATGCCGCTTCGCGTGAATGGTGGCGACAACAAAGCCAGTTTTGATCAAGAACTCGCCCTGTTGGGTGGACAATACAACAGCAGCGTAGGTGCTGACTACTGGGTTGAACACGGATACGGGCCACTTGCAGGAAAAAACATCGAAGCGTTCAGTCGAGACACCTACGGGTTTTTCCTAGTCACGCGTTTGACGGGCTACACGATTGAAACCGCCCTCGGCTTGATTGAGAAGGCAAACAATAGCCTCGGGGAACGCGGTGTGTTTGCGTTGGATTTGGCCACCAACCGAAACGGGTCGGGATACAAATTTTGGAACGATGATCTCTACACTGCGAACACTTCTTTGAACGCTACGATGGGGTATGCGACCATGTTTGACGAAACTTCCACCTTCATGACCAACCTCAGCAACGTGATGGGCTATGCCTCATGGGGTTCCAACGATGATGGTTGGGCGAACAGTGCATTACCAAACGGCGGATTTGAAAGCCTCAACAGTTCCACATCCAGCGGCGCTGATGCTTGGGAAGTGACTCTACCCAGCCTTTCTGCTGGAGATTCATTTAATTGGACCCTCCAGAGCGAGGTTCAACAAAGTGGCTCAAACGCCCTTGAAGCAGAAATTGCAGCAGAATGCATGCCTGAGAAGGCAGATGGAACGCCCGGAATTTTTGCAGAATTCTTTGATAATGCCGGTGTCAGTTTCAACACCGGAACCATGCCTTCGCTGATTGATCGTGTTCCCGATCACACGCGCCTTGAATCACAATTGGATTATACTTCGAGAAACAGCGCGTATCCAGGGCTTGATAATCGCTTCAAGAACGATTGGGGCGCCCGATTTAGTGGCCTCATCGATGTCCCATCTCCTGGCAATTGGACCTTTTACCTCACCAGCGACGACGGCTCAGAACTGTGGTTAAACGATTCAAGCTTGGTGACAAATTACGGCAGTCACGGCATGCGAGAACTGTCAAGCAGCATCCTTCTCGATGCGGGGCTCCATGATTTTAGAATCGAATTTTTCCAAGGCGGCGGCCCTCACGGCCTCACATTGCAGTGGGAAGGTCCAAATCAGAGCAAAACCCTAATTCCGGCCACTTCATTTTTGCTGGCTGGGGATTACATTCCCTCCGCCTCATCGCTTCAACATCACTGGTCGTTCGAGGATGGAAGCGGGAGTGTGGCGGAAGATTCCGCACAGGGTGATGCAAATCTTTCTCTTTACAACATGAACGCGTCGAATTGGAGAAACTGCACCGACGGCGGCTGCCTGTGGTACGATGGTGTTGACGATTATGTCGAAGTCGATGTGCAAGACTGGAGCGGTAATTTCACCGTAAGTCAGTGGGTATGGGCCAACGCCACCACCCTTCCAGACTATGCTTCGGTGTTTGCCGTTGGCAGCCAAGCGGGATCGAACACCTCTTTCCAGCATGCTGTCTTTAGCGGTGAATGGAGGCTGCACAACAATCAAACGCATGCATTCGGGGCA
>CESU01062983.1_pt1 | contig 10446 bp, 7 predicted proteins | sample 531141 | NCBI WGS metagenome assembly CESU01 (sample SAMEA2621401, study PRJEB7988) | marine metagenome | isolation source: saline water (ENVO:00002010), including
TAGTCAGTTTGGTTGAAGCGCTTAACAACCGTGTTTATTACGAAGGTGAAGTAGTAAGCGTCGGACGGGCGTATTTAGTTTTAACACGATACCAGATAATAATAAGATGAAGGAACCATTGGATCGAGTAACATGTATGAGGACAAAATACCCTTGGATTCAGTGACGTGAGTGAAGATTCAACCAAGATTTACGAGTTAAAAGAACGTTGGATTGGGTGTAAAAATGACAACAATGTATGAGCGAATAGACCGTGGTGTTTGATTAACGATACCAGGTGACCGGACATTTTTCAATGTGTTGTTGATGACATTATTGAGGCGAGTAATTTACGGCTATATATATATGCCGAATAATATTCGTCTATTATATGTTTTATTTAATTTATCGTTTCGGCCGGCGCCGGCCTCTCGTCCAATCAAACTTCAGTGATATACCGATTGGCAGGACTTTTCTTCGTTCACTCGGATTTAATTATCGTATGATATCATAGTATAGTTTGTACCGGCGGGTAGTGCTACGATATAGATAGATGCATTCGTGCCTCACAGATAGAGATCGATTTAACCTTAGTAACTTATTATGGGAAACTCAAAAGTGCTAAATATAGTCTTCCAAAAACAACTGGAAAAGCCTGTTGTTGTGGATCACTAAAGGCTGAATTGGTGGCGTTGAGAATAGCGTACATAATCGTAACACTGAAACTTTCGGCTCGCATTTGGGTCGACGAACCACTCGAGTGTTTCCATACGACTGACAGCAAGGAAGAACTATGTTCAGTGAGTAAACAATCCGCAACCTCACTCACCACTCGCATTTTGACGGGGTCACGACGCCCTTAAACCTTTCATGCATTGAGAGTCATTCCTGCTGCACATCGTACTCAACTCCTTTTTATTTCAGAGAATACTTTCCAGGTTAGAAATCCCCGAGACGAGAAGTCTTCATGTGGCGCCAAAATTCATCACTGATCTTCTGTTCCTGGGAAAAGAATGGATTCCTTTCTATCTTATACAGCATCGGAAGCCAACCACTTCAAATTTGGGACAAACAGTGCAGAAATGGGCACATCAAGAGGATAACAGACAGTGACATACAGTCGTCGGTGCTCGAGATCATGGGTACCAATGTAGGGATACTGCCTGCGATGTCAAGTTGTTCCCATCTTCACAAAATATCCCTTCAATTTTTTAGGTGTCGACCATATACATTACATGTCCTTCCGGTTCGAAGCAGACTCTGGGGATAAAGTTACCGTTCCTCGTCATGATTATGAAAAACTTGAAAAAGTACTTTTCTTTTGAAGTTCAGGTGCTAAAACTTTTTGTTTGCTGCCTGTCTAAATTTGGCTGTTCTGTTCTAAGTGACGTCTTCACGACGTGAAGGTGCTTGACGACAAAAATGTTCGGCGAAGATTTCGGGCTTCCAATTATCAGGTCTACATCCATTGAATCAGACTCACAATGATCAACATGAGGATCCTATCTTTCAGTCAACGACGCGTGTGAAGCCATTTATCTGTACCATGCCGATGCGCTTAGACGAGGGCTGGAATCAGATTCAGTTCAATCTTTCTGACTTCACCAGACGAGCTTATGGTGACGTCAACTCATCTGCTTGCCACGATTTTGCATGTTTTCACTTCATGGATTTCTCATGTCTAGCACCTTGACAGGTACAAACTATATCGAGACACTCCGTGTTCAGATTCACGCAAATTGTCGAATACGTCGTATCTACTTTTCTGATCGCTTATACACTGAAGATGAGCTTCCACAAGAGTTCAAGCTTTTCCTCCCTATTCAGGTTTGTTCAAGTTGTGAAAACTATCTTTGATTTATAAACGTACATCTTGCACAGAAAGATGGTGGGCTCGTAAACTCTTGAGCCTTCTCCGAGGCTTGTTTATTTTGTCTTATTTAAATATGAGTTCTTATTACCTGCTTGAAACACTCTGAACGAAGTTTTGATACAATCAAGCAAGCAAGTATCATAGATAAATATTATCGTATGTACGTAACCTTATTACCTTGCTTACTTCGTACCTCTTATTATTATTTTTAGTTCGCTTTTACCTTCATATTTATATACCTTCGTAATATATTGTAGCTAATAGGACTAAATACTACGAATGAAGGTATTCTGGATTTCAACCACCCTCGGAAACTTTAGTAAGATAAGCCCGAAATATATATTAATGTGACTGCGTTATCATATTTATATTGATCGGTAACATATATACTGGGATTCTTATAATTAATAATGTTTACACTCTTAAAAAGAGGAACAGCTGAATAGATTCAACAATATTTGGAAAAAGTTTAATAAGAAAATCCTTAAGATTATTAAAACTTAAAGTGTGCGCGGGTGGTCGAAATCCAGAATATCATATTTTATTATTACCTATCTATACCTTTAATATTTATATTAGTTCGTATCATCAGATATGTTCTACATACGAAGGTATCCAATCAAGGTCGAAGATTTATTTGCTCCGTACATTGTCTCCATTTTCGACATCGTTAGCACAGGAACGTCGGTTCAGCGCTACATATTTGAAGCCTTCATTGGACGAAATAAACAAGTCCCGAACCAGCCGACCGCGTCAACCCAAAACCCCGTCATTTCTCCATTCATAAACGTTTCGTGGGTCATTCATATTATTATTTGGTATTTCTTCCTTATTACTCTCATTTCAAGTGCAAAACAGTGTTATTGGCGTGACTACCTTCGTCCAAAGGTAATTCGCGACCTGAACCGAGGACGTTCACCAACGGCGGGAAGGTTCTCTTGGCAATTCATGGGCGTACTCAAAAAGAGAAAATCTGGCGGGGGCGGGGATATCTTCTTTTCTTCGGCGGAAACATCGCAGTTGAACAACCTATTGCGAGGGTCTGCGCCAGGGCTAGTCCAGAAAGGCGAGGACGTTCATGGGTTAAACTCCCAAGGCGCTAACGATGTGAACGGCGCGCAGGTAAAGCCGCGGCACAACGCGCGCATCCGAAATGCCAACATATTGTCCGACTTTTAGATCCCGTCTTGCATCACCCTTCATCTTTGCCGACCTGCACTTTCGTCTCTTCTCCACTCTCAACACCGTGGCGAACTGCCACCCCAAAAACAGCGTTTTTCTCACTCACCGTGTCTTAATGATCGCGTAGGGCCGCCCGAGGAGATCAAATGCCGGAGGGCGCACAAAAGATATTGTCGACGACGAGCGTCGAGTGGTTGATGCTTCTGCTATGTCAACAGACAATAGAATCAAGCTGACACAAGAACAACAAAACAAACCTGCGAGGCCGCCTCCTGACTCGAACAAATTGCGCAAGACACGAAGGGGCCGGAACGCAGCTTCCAGTGGAATGACACCGTCTTTAGGAGAATCTCTAAAAGACGATCTTGGCATCAATCCACCACCACTATCGACAGTATCGGGGGGTATGACACAGTTGTCTGATGACTACCTCCAAGGTCTTAGCATTGATAGTGGCGGCACTCCAAACTTCTTTCATGACAAAAGTCTCAACGATGATACACACACAGTAAACATGGGAGTAGGCCAAGGTAGAGGATGGGGTACTAACCTTGGCAGCATGCTATTAGCCACACGAAGCACGGAAAGTGGGCGAAGTGGCGGTAGCAGTGGTGGGAAATCTCCAGGTTATTTCAACAACAATGAGCTCTCAGAGCTTTTCTCAATTGTTAGGGGAAAACCTATCTTTGGAGCAAGTGGCACGCATAGACGTCAAACACCTGTTGCCCCCAGATCAGCGGCTCCTACGAAATCACAAGCGAATCAAGCTGTGACGGTGTCGCCTTTCGAACAGCTTGCCGCTTTGCCAGAGCAGTTGCGGGCACTTCCTCCTATCCGAACAAAATCTATGGAACCCCAAACTGCGCATGTGCCCGGTAGCTCTGGCCGTTTTTTCTCCGGTCTTACACCTCACGCCTCTGGTGGAAGCGGGCTTACTCCTACGGGGCTGACGCCAGGGAGCATTGCAGGATTTCCTGGGGTGGATCACTTTGGAATGAACTTAACAGAGGGGCATCAAGGTGGTTTAGTGCCAGGAATGCCCGGTTGGGCAAGTGCTTCACAGCAAGCACAAGGAGCTAACGAGGAGCCAGTAAGTGCAGTTGGTGCGAAAGCAATCAAAGCAATCATTAAACGAAAGTCGGAAGATAGTATGGAAGATATCAGGCCATCTAAGACCTCAAAGCTGACTGAAAAGAATGGGTCTACAGGAAAAGGTGGCAGCAAGAAATCGAGGGGCAAGCCACCAGATGATCGACCTGACGACGTTGATGACATTCCCCTCAGTGGTTTGGTAAAGGGTTCAAGCGTTGCCGGTGCAGCAATCGCTGCAGCTGCTGCAGCTGCCAAGCTCGGGATCCCCTTGCCAGGAGCAGCAGATGGAGTAACAAATGACGAAGACGATTATGAAATTGACGAAGAAGCAGGTGAAAAGCCAAGCTCAACAAAATCCCGTTCCCGGAGCTGGCTTCCATCTGAAGATGAACTCGTTCGCGCTCTTGTTGCGCAGCATGGTCCGCGGAAATGGACGTTGATTGCTTCGCGCTTGAAAACAAAGACGCAAAAGCAAGTTTATGCACGTTGGCGTGATTACCTTCAACCTGGTTTGACCACAAAACCTTGGTCGAAAGAGGAGCAGGCAAAACTAGTTGAACTTCAAGCGCATGTCGGAAACCAGTGGGCTGTTTTGGCCCGGCTGATGCCTGGACGCTCGCCAAACGCAATCAAAAACAGATTTCATGCCACCAAGCGAAAGATGGAACGTCATAACAAGCGAGAAGGCTCCAACCTAGGACCTTCAGGGGGTGAGCTGAAGGTAGGCGGGAAGACATCAAAGAGCACAAGCAAATCATCAAAAACGCAACGAAGGCAGGGTCATCAAAAGTCTGGACTAGGAGAGGAAGAATATAGCAAAGAGGAGCAGATGGCGGTTGAGGGCTTACTTTTAGCTGATACTCCAACCTCTCTCATAGCCCACAATGAAAAAGATGCAGCTGCACGGCAGTTTGACATTGCAAATGCTATGGTCGAGGACAGATTGTAAAAAGAGGCAACCAAAGCGGCTCAGATAGCGGATAAGTAAGTCAAAGAGTCGTTGATATTACATATTGTGCACACGGTGTGCCTCGTTCGTTCGTCCATATATCAAAGTAGTACCTTCGTAACATTGAGTAGTAGTAACATTGAGGGTCATACTGATGGGTCATCATATTCATTCGAGACCATGCACGTCTAGTGCCGCGTCCTCCTGTTGCTATTCCCAATGAAGTACATAGTTATTGTCGGACAGGTCATTTTTTGACTCCGGACAAACCAGTGGTTTTAAAATAGCCTGACGTTTTTCATCTGATCTGCGTTCTGTATAATTTATCATCACGGCCCGCCCATGCCCGTACTTTGTTAAGTCCCCAGGAAGTTGCTGCCTGCTCCAGTAACACGCATGCTGTGAAAAGGAAAGGCACGACATTTTCATGAGATTTCCACGAAAGATGGAGCGCGCAGACCGCCGTGTTCCTCCTAATGGCACGCGTCCAATTTCACAACTTGCCAGTATCTTCATAGCGTCCCGGCCGCGCGTGATGAAGCACTCCGGAATGTCCACGGCTCCAAGAGGTCTCTGCTTCCACCAGTTTATCAATAGAGTGACCTTGTTAAATGGGCAATGAAAATAATGGAACAGCTATTAACTTTTGGTCCAAGGTCAAGAAAAGTACAGAAGAACGCGACGGGATATAGCACAGCCCTGCCCTACCCGCTGTCCTTTGGTGTTCGCGTGAGGTTGAGAGGGATGTAGTACAGCGTGATACCTGTCTCCTTCAAATAGTAGCAAGCGGTTGCGACGAGGGTGAACGGTGACCACTTCATGAGGCACTCTGGGGTGCAACCGAGGTATTTCCCTTTCGTGCTTTCGAGTTTGGCCGAAAAGTGCAGTAGCACCTCCAACGTTGTCAAGATAAAATACACTAGCGAGAATTGGGTGAGCAAAGAGTGTCATTTCACATTCACAGCCTTCAGGAGAAATCGTGTCACAGTCTGTATGGAATACTTTGGGCTCCTCCTCTTTTGCCACATCCTGAAGCCACCATTCCGCGCCAAGGAATGCCTGAGAGGAAATGCCAAAGCGGCCCCAAAATGGTGAATATGACATTGCAGCGACAAATTGCTCCACTGCGTTCAGAGGAGCGTAGATGCGTTCAGAAGGCATCCAAAATGTCCCTTAGCACGTGCAAAAGTAAGTTCTCATGCAGAGCGTCATTGGCGAGGAAGGCTCGTACTGACCAGATGAGAGCGAGCCAGGCACGCTCGGTGGTTGGTAACCCGCGTCAAAAGTGCTTATGAAGTTTTGAACATCGCTCGCGAGATCATCGAACATTTCGCCCGCTAGAACATCATCTACTACAGCAGCCCCGGTCGCAGAATCGGTTGCCGTGAGCATCACGAAATGTCCAGGAGACACTTATTTTCGAGAGCATCCCTCTGGAACTAATCTTTACGAAACTGAACTCTGGATTTAAGATCTTATTATTATTCGTTCGGAAAGGGGTATTTATTTACATTATTCTTTATTACATTTTATTACCTTCTTGGACTTTACGAGCGAGTGAGTTATAACTGATGACCGAAATCGGGTCCGACCGCGACTGGAGATATTTATTTGTAATAACATATCTATACTTAATCTTATTTAATATATCTTATTATGATATTATACTTATGATATTACAAGCAAATATGATCCGATGAAATCATAGTTCATATCATCGAAGCAATAATCAAGTAAGGTACAGATATGTATGGGTATAATAATGATATGATGAAGACCTGGTACCGAAACATTATATGGGTGATATGGCTCAGGGATATATATTCTAGTTGTCATGCACAGTAGACGCTACGATATCTACCATTTAAGTTGATCGGATAATCGGTGAAGGACTACAGATCTAGAACAACCCATAAACCAAAAAGGATCCATATCATTCGAGTATATAATATGCGAAACAATTACCACTTTGTTCACTTGTGAACATCTGTTAAAATTGGAACGATACAGAGAAGATTAGCATGGCCCCTGCGCAAGGATGACACTGCAACTCTGGGAAAGGAACCATATTTTTTTTTAGATATTCAGGAGAAAGATACCTTCGTTTCGAACCTTACTTATTAAAATAAGGACCCATTTAAAGCTCCATATTAAATTGACTAAAAGGTTATGAGGACCTTAATAATATTAAGCTACGAATGAAGATAAATATAAATATGATATTATTTATGAAACGATTATAATATGAAAACGATAATAAACACGAAAACGATTATGAAAACAACTTGCGTTGAAAACAACTTGCTTGCGTTGAAAACAACTTGCTTGCGTTGAAAACAACTTGCGTTGAAAACAACTTGCTTGATTGGGAATACCACTTTCATTTCCGTTGTCATATAATAGCATAATCTATTTATAATAATAGTATATAATAGTCATACCTATTTATTATAAATGATATCACGAAGATATATATTAAGATATTCACATCGTCACAAAAGGATGCGAAAGGTGTTTTCGGGTGACCACCAATTACCCTTCTTCATCGATTCAACCAATCAGCTTCGTGAAAACACATCGACACGTCTACGTGTTCACACAAATACGGTTTAAGGCACTGTCGAAGTGCCATATTCAACATCCTACCATGGCATCGTGCGCGTACATCACACGAGGCGCAGCTCGCCCTTTTAGCCCCAGGTATGATGCCACATCTTCTGTCTTTTGAGCACTTTTAGCACCGAATCCTAATCTCCCCTTTTCGTTTCGTGCAGGCGGGGACTAAAGGGGCCCATCCCGAGTGCATCTGTCGGTACGACCCCGAAAAAAACCTCATCAAGTCGCAAATCAAGACGCGGCGTAGTGCGACTTCGTGCCCACTCGGTCTTTGGTTCTTCGTTACGGACGATCTGATATCCATGGGACCTAATATTATTTTGGCTCCGCTTGGTCAAGCGACAGCAGAGTTAACTTGATATAAAATGTTTTCCTCACTTTCTTTGATTCGCCTACATTTCTAATGCTTTCTTTCGCGCAGGCATTCTCTACCGTAGCTCGATAAATCGCCGCAAGTGCATCGCGCAGTCAAGTCCCCGTTCGAAGTTTTCCATCCACGCTGCGATGGCCAAGAGCTATGATGATTTACCCCCATCTGGTTTACATGGAAAAGCGCTGGAGTTTCCACCCAAAGCTGACTTTCCAACTCGAGCTTCAGTTCTTGCCTCTATTCCTGATGAGTGTTTCCAGAAAGAAACGCTTAAATCCCTCTTCTATGCAGCATTGTCGACTAGTATGACTGTCGGATGTGGAATTCTGGCTTACCTGTACATACCCCTCAAGCTTACCTTCTGGCCAGCCTGGCTTGCTTACGCCCTCGTCACGGGTACTGTAGCCACCGGTTGCTGGGTCATCGCACATGAATGTGGCCACAACGCCTTTTCGGATAATCGAGCTACCCAAGACGCCATCGGATACGCACTTCACTCACTCCTCCTCGTGCCCTATTTCAGCTGGCAGCGTTCACATGCTGTGCACCATTCTCGCACTAACCACCTCACAGAAGGTGAAACACATGTGCCCTATGTAAAGGGGGACGCCAAAGGGACCCTGAATCTCAATTTGCACAATACCATAGGAGAAGGTCCTTTCGCCGCGTTGCAGCTCGTGGCCCATCTGGCTTTTGGCTGGCCAGCCTATCTGCTCACAGGTGCAACGGGTGGTTCAGCTCGCGGTGTTACAAACCATTTCGTCCCAAATGTGAACACGGGACCTGTGGAATTGTTTCCAGGAAGCTGGAAAAGGAAAGTCTGGATTTCTGACATTGGTGTCGTAGGCGTTGTTGCTGGACTAACGTTCTGGGCGTGCAATGCAGGATTATCGACTGTCGCCGCTCTTTACTTCGGTATTCACCTTTCTCAAGTGACACGCTCCCTCAATGATGAAACTCTTTACTTACCAATGAAATTGCCGTTCGACCCTGCCCTCTGGCCCTTATATGTTCGTAAACGTTTGGCTTGTTCTTTACACATGGCTTCAGCACACCGACACAGATGTACCCCACCTTGCATCATCTGAGTGGTCTTACATCAAGGGGGCATTTCTGACGGTGGATAGACCATATGGCCCTATTTTCGATTTTTTGCATCACAGGATCGGTAGCACACACGTGGCGCATCACATCGAATGTGCTATTCCACACTACAAGGCCGTTGCTGCAACCAGTGCGTTGAAACAACGGTACCCTGACCTGTATTTGTTCGATCCAACACCAATTGCGTCAGCTCTTTGGCGTGTGGCATCTAAATGTGTCGCAGTAGAAAAGCGAGGCGAAGGCAAGCATGCCGTGTGGACGTTCACAACAGCATAGACCTCCTTTTCGGAATTTAACTCTGGCATCCTCCGACTTTGAGTCATGCTACAATTTTCTACTTTGTTTTCGCGTTTTCAGGAGTGAAAAAGCGAGGAAACAAAAGTTTGCAGGTGAAGTCTTTCATCTCTTAGATTGAAATAACATTCTTAGCTTCAACTGTCCCCACCCGAGTCAAAGATAGACAGACATTGAACCCCCCCCTCAGTTATCACGGGATATCCTAAGTAGAATGTTGTAAAATAGATACCATCTACGATGGAAAGGAGAAGGAGTCTGCTAAACCTATTTCTCTTGTCCTGCTCACTTGGGATTTCGAAGCACTAGGACGACAGAATCTCCCCGAAGAAACATCTTACTGATGAATCGATCCCTGTTCACAGGTTTGGCTCTACCCGACCCTTTGCCAGTTTTGTTTACCTCACTCCAGATCTCCTTCACATTCTCGAGAACCATATTGCAGTGACGATCAAAGGCCTTTACTCTTCCGAGAAGTTTTCTATTGTTTCGGCAATTGATCAACACTTGCGTGTTCGTCTTCACACTATGAACCAACACGGACAATGGTCCACTGTAGCTTTGAAGATCTTTCTCATCCATCTAAGAAACCGACAGGGAAAGTTAGCGGACAGAGAAATAGGAAAGATTGAAGTAGCTCTGGAAAGAATTATACTGAGGTTACTCCCGCCTACTAAATCATTCGCACCTGTCCGGACATACTCAACAGTATCGATTTCTAGCTAGACGCGTGCAGGAAGATCGGCTTACCGAGTCAGCCTATCAGATATTTACTGCTTTTGAAGCTGCGAGGTTTTCAGACAAGCCTGACGTGCGTGGGTAATTATTGTCTTTGCTTCGACACAAAAGAATCTCGGATAAATAGAGTCTTATTAGGTTAACCTCGATTTTTTTGCTACTGACCAGAAATTCGATACATGTATGTTATTATATCATATTCATAATATGACAACGGAAATGAAAGTACACAGATCAAAAACATTAAAG
>CESU01099993.1_pt1 | contig 10436 bp, 7 predicted proteins | sample 531141 | NCBI WGS metagenome assembly CESU01 (sample SAMEA2621401, study PRJEB7988) | marine metagenome | isolation source: saline water (ENVO:00002010), including
CGCACGTAGCGCGCGGGCACGCGCTCTTGCCGCGCGCTGACACCTGCCGCGCGCTGGTCGTTCAAAACATACACCGTTATTCCTAAAGTTAAATAGAATTACATTTTATCTAATTTATTTGTTTTATTTGTTCGTTCAACAGCAGATCAGTTTAATCTTGCTTGCTTGAAGAAATTAATTTGAAGTCCAAGTTAGACCCTTTGAAGTGATACTTGTCCATACTTCTTTGTCGAAGTTTTGCAACTTCGGTTGCCCACACACTGTCGGGGGGCACAATAAGGAAAACAGAAACAAGCCCTGAACACGGCCATGATGACCTCTATTGGATTTCCGATCAGATCGGGTCCCAATCTACACCGCTCAGGAGCAGCTGAAAGGTGCAAGATTGTGAATTGCTTCACAACCCCAGATCGTGTGATGGCAGTTCGCGGTCGGATTCGCCAAAACCACACGTCCCAAGACGTCTCTCTTTTTCTGAATCGAGGGCCTCTGGTCGCACTGCGGTGCGTGCCGCCATCTCCCGGATCCAGCCCTTCCATGAGCTCGGTTTCAGATGCAGACCAGGATCGGAGCGGATATCTATTTTCCGCAGATGAGGGTGCCGCCCCCGACAGACTTGCCGAGCAACTAGAAGAGATCGAGAAGGAACGCGAGCGTTTAGTTGAGGTTGTCGAGACAGAGAACCGTCGCGAAAAGAATGAGCTTGAACGCCGTGACGATCTTGAGGTGGTGGCCCAAACCCAAGCTCAACTCGCAGTCAAAGCATGGGAAGAGTACGCGCAAACTGAACAGTTTGTTGCTGAAGCAATGGAAAAAAACGATGCTGCGCTTGAGGCAGTTGGAGAGGCTGAGCTCAAGCTTGGTGAGCTGAGACAAAAACTGGCTGTCCTTGAGGTTGCCATCTCCGCAGAATGTGTCCCAGAGGATGTTCCCTGCGTCGAGGAGGCAGTTGTTTCCGATGCCGAGAACAATGGTGACGATGTACCCGTGCAAAATGCAAGTGGACTGTCGAACGACAAGCCCGCGGGAGCATCTTCGGACGAGAAAGAGAAATCTAGGATCCTTGATTCTATTCCTATGAAAAGAAAGGCCGAGCTGTGGTGGGTCAGCGAAGGGCTTGACATGGAAGAGGCACTACAGATGACTCTTGGCAGCATTGAGAAGGCTGAAACTGCGTACGAGAAGGCTAAAGCCGACAGGTCTCGGGCTCAGGATTTCAGCGTTGGAGTTGCGAAGTCCGCCCGGGAAGCGGAAGAGCTCGCTAAGGCTGCAGACAAGCGTGCCGATGATGCTATGACGCTTGTTCAGTCAACCATGGAGACTGCACTCGCAGCTCGTATTGCTGCAGCGGCAGCAGAAGCAGATATTTCTGCACTCGATAAGAGAGTCAACACGATGTTAGGCGAAAAGAATGACAGTCCGCTCACATCAGATGATGAACAAGACGTCGAGTGGATAGCAACCAGCCTTGATTGTGCCGAAAATGACGATGAATGTAAGGAAAGTGCCGCCGCGGCGCTGGATGCTGTCCAGATGATCCCTGCATTCGCTGACACCAACACTGATGTTGTCGAGAAGGATATCTTGAAAGAAAAGAAAGATTTGGAAGATGGAAAGTCAGAGGTTGAAAAGGAGAAGGTCGAGAAACCCAAGGTGGCGGCATCCTCTAAGCAGTTCGCGGGGAAATGGTTTTCATCAGAAACGACCGAAATGAATGCCGTCGGCATCGCTGCTGTTTTGGGCCTCGGCCTTGCAGTCGGCTCCCTGACACCAGGTGCCGCCCCCGTCCGCCAGGCCATGTCCAAAACCTCTTCACAGGTCACCACTTCTATAAAAAAAGGCTGGACCGCCGTCACACTGATGATACCCGAAAGCGAGCGCAAGATTGCAGAGCATGCTGCACATGAAGCTCATGAAGCGGGTCTTACTGATGCTCTTGTTCTGCTGTTCACCTCGATCCTTGCTGTCACACTTGTTTCTAAGATACCCGGTGGTTCTCCTGTGCTCGGATTCCTTCTTGGCGGTGCTGCTGTGGGGCCATACACTACTGGTCTCGTTGGTCACGTGGCACAGGCGCAGATCCTCGCTGAATTTGGCGTGGTGTTCCTTCTGTTCAACATCGGACTTGAACTATCCCTCGAGCGTCTCCAGTCCATGGCAAAGTACATTTTTGGCATGGGCTCTGCACAGATGGTGATGACAACTATGCTATGCGCCGCCGCTGCAATCGCATGCGGCCTCACAATACCACAAGCCGTAGTCGTCGGCATGGGGCTGGCATTCTCGTCAACTGCAGTCGCTTTACAAGTCCTCCAGGATCGCGGTGAAGCCGGTACACGGCATGGCCGTGGTACATTTTCAGTACTACTCTTCCAGGATCTCACAGTCGTCCTGGTCTTCATGCTTGTTCCTCTACTCGCTGGTCCCGATAGTGGGTCGATAACCGCAATCATTGGGTCATTAGCGAAGGCAATTGTCAAAACAGTCGCGGCCATTGGTGCCATAATGGCGATTGGACGGACTATTCTTCGGCCTATCTATAGCCGCATCGCTAAACTCGGCAAAGCTGAGGTACTCACCGCCACAACACTATTTACAGCACTTGGGACCTCCCTCCTCACCCAGTCAATCGGTCTTTCCATGGCACTTGGCGCATTCCTGGCTGGTTTGCTTCTTGCAGAAACAGAGTTCCATCTCCAGGTAGAGTCCGACATTGCACCGTTCCGCGGCCTTCTTTTGGGTCTCTTCTTTATGACGGTTGGCATGCAAATCGACCCGACGACACTATTCGCAAATTTCAGTACTATTGTTACCATCGCCTTTGGACTTTTGGCAATCAAAATGGGCGTCATGGCGATTTGTGGCCCAGCGTTCGGACTGAGTTTGCTTGCGTCTCTGCGCGCGGGTGTATACATCGCTCCTGGCGGTGAGTTTGCCTTCGTTACTTACGGCATCGCAGCCGCCGCAGGTCTCCTGTCTATGGATATTGTGAATAAGATTAATCTCGCTGTTGTGCTCACCATGGCGGCTACTCCCATGCTTGCCAATGTTGGTGCCAACTTAAAAAAGCTGTTAAAAAAGGAGGATTCTGTCGCGAGTCTGCAGGCCAAGGAGGGTGATGTTGATGACTTGAGCGGTCATGTAATCATTGCTGGGTACGGGCGAGTTGGGCGGATGATCGGAGAGCTTCTCAGTGAGCAACTCATCCCTTTTGTTGCTGTCGACGTTAGTGCCGAAGATGTTCAGAAGGGCAGGGACATGGATGCGCCTGTGTACTTTGGTGACGCCGGATCTCCCGCGGTCCTGCATGCCGTTGGTGCAGAGAAAGCGTCTTGCGCTGTAGTGACACTTGACTCTCCGGGTGCAAACTATCGCACAGTTTGGGCTCTGAATAAGTACTATCCGAACATCAAAGTTTACGTGCGGGCCCGTGACATTGATGACGGCTTGGCACTCGAAAAAGCAGGTGCTAAGGCTGTCGTTCCGGAGACGTTGGAACCATCCCTCCAACTCGGTGCGGCGGTTCTAAATGAGATGGAGATGTCAAATGAAGACATTTCGATCGCCGTTGACAACTTCCGCCGTAATCACATGGGTGATCTGCAGATGCTTGCTAATAGGTCTGGCAGTGCTCTTGGTTATGGGCTTCCGTCCGACCTTGAAGCACTAAAATCGTACGATGCAGGTGATGAAGATGATATTGGCAAGGATCTCAACATCGCTTGATATACTATTGTCGTGCTACCGTCAAATCTACCGCCATGGGTGCGAGTAAGATGTTGATCGAACGTACAAAATGTTCGAACCTTTCTAGATGCGAAATCCGCTGTGTATTGCGACCACTCCACCCGTAAGATCTTCGTGCGCAACACACTTGAACCCGGCCTCACGCATGATCTCTTCCAGCTCCGCCTGCCTCGGAAACCTCCTGATCGACTCTACTAGGTACTGATAGCTCCACTTGTCTTGGGCTATGAGCTCACCCATCACTGGAATTACCCCAAAAGAGTAAGCCTCATAAAAGGAACGCAGAGACTCATCCCTCACACGACTGAATTCCATGCAGATGAATTTTCCACCAGGTTTCAACACTCTCCTGGCGTCTTTCAGCGCCGCGAGTTTGTCGGTGACATTTCGCAACCCAAATACTATGGTGTACATATCCACAGAGCAATCATCGAACGGCAGATTCTCTGCGTTGCCCTCAACAAAGTTTATCGTCGCAAGGCGGTTTCCTTGCCAGTCAGGGGAGTTGATGAGATCGAGTTGCGCGGCGCGCCGTTTCCCTTCAACAAGCATGTGCGGATTTACATCGCTGATTATGACTTTACCTGGCGCGAGCGTGACATCATGAACCCGAAAGACGCCGTCGCGAGCTGAAGTCTCAGCAGCTCGCAGCGCGCTAAGCGAACGGAACCCGACATCGCCAGTGCCTCCGGCTACGTCTAAATGGGTCATTCCAGGAAATACTCCAAATTTGCTGACAAGCCGGTCCTTCCAGATGCGATGAATGCCAGCAGACATGATGTCATTCATCAAGTCGTACGAGGGCGCCACTTTCATAAACACCTCTCGCACCATCCCTTCCTTGTCCTCCTTCTCCACGTCCTTGAAACCGAAACTAGTGGTGGCAACGTTGACTGGTGGCCCCGCGAACTGTTTACTTGAAAACCACTGGTGCTTCAAGATCGACGATGAAAGTATGAGCTTCCCGCCGCGGCGTGCGTTGCTCATCAACATGCTCGTTTGCCAGAGAAAGGATCGGGTCGAAGTCCGACTCGGCCAACGAGGTTCGGCGCCGTGAAGGCCTGCGCATTTGCATATCAATATAAAAGGGCAACGTTACAGAATTTGTTTCAGGATCTTCTGAAACAACCGAGCTGCGCAAAAAATCATATTTAAGGCAAATGTAGACAACTGTGTAATCTCAAGCTAGCTACTTGTACTTGATTGTGCGCGGCGATGTCACTTTTGTATGGGAATCAGCCAAAATATCCAAAAATCACATGATTTGGATTACCGAGTCAATAATGAAGAAAAAAATCTTACGACAGTATTTAATATATATCTTGCTTATTATTAATAAGTTTCGTAACGCGTACGTATTTAATACGAAGGTTCCTTCGAAGGTACATCATATTAACTACTTTATTTTCTTCATTGACTCGCGAAATGGATCGGTAATAAAATACCTTCGTAATAAGATTATTTATTACCTTCGTACTTCATTCGTATTTAAATTATATATTATATAATAAATCCATTATTTCTTGATCGCCACTCGCAGGTTTCTTCCTTTCCTGCGCTCTGGCCTCGCTGTCTAGGGTGATTAATTCCTGCGCTCTGGCCTCGCTGTCTAGGGTGATTAATCGAGAAAATCTATGATATGATTACGTCTCATTGACTACAGGATGGGATACCATCAGTTGACCCGTTTTCAGATGCCTACAAAGTTGGTGAAAAGCCCGACTGCAATGTCCTTTTTCGAATCGTCGCAAGCAGCAATGCGCCTCGTAAAGTTTGTGCAGGTGAAGCAAGCTTTTCCCAATGCGTTGTCTGCTTTGACATCAATCACCCAACGACATACAGAGTCTTGGTGCATCTGTCCGTGGTGCAAAATTGTCCGATGAATGTCCAGCATCACCCCTTCTCGAGCGGCTTTTATGCACACTCTCCGCAGTGGAAGGTTGGGCCAAAGAATATCCGCCTGTGCAGCAACAGTTCAGATATGGAAACAAGGCTTTTCGATGCTGGCATTCCCGCCTCTGCGTTTCCTCGCACAGTAAGATGCGTCAATGTAACGACATTAAATCAACTTGAACTAACCTTTGCGAGTTGAATGTTAGAGCTGGTCAAAGAATTGTTGCCGATCAGCCACCACGTGCGTCTGTTTTTTTCCACCTGAAAACGTCATACCTGATTATGAGGGTATTCCATTGAATTCGACCATAACCGAAGGAGGTTATTGTTGAACTCGTGCCATACCTCTGTGAAAGGTGCAGTACTGAATCTTCCCCGAATTATGAGCTGCTGTGAATCTCAAACGTATTCCCAATGCTTTGCTAGCTTTGGCAACCCAACACGGATGGACTACGGAACAGGACATGAAACCATGTTTGTTTTTTTCCTCCTCTGTTTGGAAGAGATAGGTCTAGTCACCGTTGAGGACCACAGAGCTCTTGTGTGTCGGGTGTTTGCGAAATATGTTTCTGTGGTGCGAACACTGCAGACGGTTTACTGGTCAGTATTGTTTTCTATTGTCTGACTCTCAACTGTTTATCGCCCATGCGTCCACAGGCTAGAGCCGGCTGGGTCTAAGGGTGTCTGGGGGCTGGATGATTATTGTTTTCTTCCATTCTATTGGTAGGAAATGTCCTGGCCGCGTGAATTAGAAAATTGTTTGTCACAGAATACACGTTCCAGGGGTTCCTCACAGTTGTTTGAGAATGAAAAAATATCACCGGATGATATAAATGATCCAATTATTCTACGGGAAGCTTGTGCTGATTATATGTATCTCGATTGCATCGTTTTCATTAAAAAGGCATTGTGTTAGCTTCACACGTATACTCGCTGCCCAACAATTTGACCGATTGAGATCCAAACCAAACCTGCAGGTAAAAAAAGGACAATTACGCGAGACGTCGCCCCTTCTGAATGACATCAGCTCTGTCCCAACTTGGAAAAAAGTCAACGCTGGTCTCCTGAGGATGTATAAGGTTTGCCAATCTGACACGTGTTGATGTACAATACTGAATTTCCAGCACTCTCAGGCTGAGTGTCTTGGAAAGTATTCCATCGTACAGCACTTTTTATTCGGATCTATCATCCGTCTCCAACCATTAGAACAATAGAAACTTTTCCAAAGCAAGCCCAGAAACGACGAAGGCATTTCCCATTACAATGTATGTGTATGCTCCCCCGCGCGACGTTGACAGATGCTGCGTGCGATACAGTCAATATGTCTGCTACTCAAGAAGCATCAAGGAGCGCTGCAAGCTCTGATGGTAGTTTCAGGTCAAATTCAGAAAGGGCCTGCTCTCCATATTCACTCTCCACAAGTCCAGCGAACTGACTGTGTGCTTCAACTAAGTTGTTTTTTATTGCATTCAAAATCATATCCCTTGAAACTGTGCTAGCAATAAACATTTTCATTCGATTGATGAGCTTGGGAAGCTTTTGCGCCAATGCATTATTTACTTGTAGAACAATATCTGCAAGCCTATCAGGTGTTGCAAATGCCAAGCTTGAAATAGATAGCTCCTGCGAGAGTGAGTCAGATGCACGGAGCGCAGTAACTTTGGTGAGAAATGCTAGCATTGGATCGACAATCTGCCTGGTGAAGAACATAATGTATGTCTCGCAAGCTATCCGGACATACTGGTCAAGCCGTTTCCGGCTGTCTAGATTCGATTTGATCACCCTTGGGACAGGAAAAACATTTTGTCCTTGGGGAGAAGAAAAAATGTTAGTTTCTCCTGAAAACATCCGATGCACCTCTCCGCGCATGTGTGCCAGGTCAAGGTCTCTCATGGACATTGAATGCTCCAAAAGATCGGATTCAAAAGGGGATATCTGCTCGCGCAGGATAAGAAGATTCTTGATTGCAAACAGATGCGCATCCGCATCATGCAAACCAACCGGACCAACGCGACTCGCCCGCACGATAGATTCCGTGCATACCTGTACTACCTCTGTCGCAAGACCCGAAAACGTGTGGCTGTCCAAGCAACGATACATCGTTGCCAGACAAAACAAAGTATTTTGCAGTGGAGAAAACCATTTCTGCTCGCCAAGCGAGTTGTTTGCCTGGGATTGGGATTCTTCCCTAACGTAAATCAAATCATCCCGCGACGGTTTGTAGTCTTCCACCTTTTCCTTGATAAATGTCTGAGCACGAAATATCAGACGCTCTTGAACATCTGCAAGTAAGTTCTGCATGAATGGGTGGAATACGCCGCCCGCTCTTCCAAATCGTCTCAGTTTATCAGACATCTGTTGGAAAACGATCTCAAACTGACGATTTAAATACTGGCGAAATAGCAACATTAGAGATAACAGGGTCAACTACCTCCTCAGTTATAACTTCGATCAGCTCAGCGATAGCAAAAATGTCATTCAGCAAGATATAACGCGGACGAATCAAATCATGGAAGATTGACATCATGGGTTCCAAAAGTATCCTAAAACAAGCATCATCTTCTGGCATAAAAAATATACACGCGAAAAGATCTATCTCCGCATGGAGAATCTGTTGCAAGATGATGTTATTGAAAAAAGAAACATGGTAATTACGCTGCACCTGCGCTATGTATGCGAATGCAGAGCGCGCAAATGATTGTACATCTAGTGCAGATGAATGAACCTGGAATTTTATTTTGAAGAGGGAAAGGAGTTTGAAGTTTGAATTTTAATCAGCATTCGTTGAAGTCACACCCGAAAATCTTCGCTCACAGCCTCGACAATAAGCTTCACTCGGTGTTCGCAGTACAATAAATGGCAGTCTTGTAAAACCTGTACGTAGTCGCGGTTGTCACGTGATTCGTGATTACATCTTCTTGATTGGCATTCAACCCAATCTATAATTGGCCGCAGCCGAGCGATAGCAGACCGGAACACCGCGCAATAAGTACTTGATAATTTGGTCGCGTTTTGCGAGGGAAATTCACCCCTTCCACTATTGAGAAGAGGTCTTAACGATTGAAAGTGGGGTACTGCTTCCTTTCGCCTGATGGCTTCCTTGATGGTCGATGAAAAGTGAAATCTGATTGCTGCTAGAAACCTGCTCCGAAGCTGTTCACTCTTCTGCTGATACATGACATGCAAGGCATCCTTGGGGCGGGATAGGACGAAGGAGGTACAACTATCGATTCGTTTGATCATTGCGATAATCTCATTTCCATCAACCTGCGAAACATGTTCAAAAGAGTCTGATAAACAATGCCACAATTTAAAAACACCAAATACCTTTGACATATCAGAAGGAAATCTTTGACACATATCATCAAGTCCACGGAAATTAGATAGCCTCTCAACAAGCTCGTTTGCGAGCCCGAGCATGTGGTATTTTCCAGTGCGCAGACGCACTCTTGCTCCATGCAACTTTTGGGCTCTCATCTTGGCAGTTCTGGGTAAAGGGAACATGAAACGAGCGCAGCAAGCGATGTTTTGAGCTCTTGAAAAACCTGTAACTAACTTGTGTTGAACCAACATTGCTCTGAAGCTTAACAGCAACTCGAGAAAGCTTTTGGCAAGCTTGAAGATTATGCTTAATGATTTCAGTCCAGTTCCTACGACGATGGTTTCCTGAACTCCCTAGTCATGCAAAACAAGAAGTCACTTGCCTGCAATACTCCTCCAACTTAGCAAATGTTGTTGTGTTCAGTTCATTATTGCATGGCTGAAATTGGCGTGGTACGTCGACGCCAGCGGAAGTGACCTCTATGGCACCTGTCGCAGCGGAAAATGCTTGTTTCTTCGCCTTCAACTATGTAACATAAGCTGGCCAAAAATGTAGAACAGGTGGCAGCAAGGCAGTTCCAAAACTACCAAAACAAAGACTCACGTGCCGGGGCATCAGTTCGTAGGTTGCCTGCCCAGTCAGCGAACTGATTGAGGAGAACTGCACTCGAATCAGTGGAGAGCTGCAAGGTTGTAAATGGATTCAGGGTCGCGTTTGAAGTTCTGAGCAGAAACAAGATGTAACAGCTTAGTATGTATCAAACCTGTGTTGCCACATAGATCGGTCGTCAGGAGTGAAGGTCATATTTGCGTCGCTCGGTCACTGCCGAGTATATTCGTGGCGCTGAATTCGACAAAATGGGGGATATTCCTGTTCGAACTATGCTTTTCTAAGCAACGCAACCCGGAGAAGGGTATTCAATCTGTTCGGACAGATGCCTGCCCCTTCGAAATGTTCGTTGGGTACAGCTTCTTGGGTACAGCTAGCTAGCTATAGTCACCGAAAATATATATTGCTCTGGTAGGATCCGGTCGGTCGAGAATCCGTCAGCGTATGTAATTTTCCTTGTTGCCCATATTTTATTATATATTACGAATAACGAACGAATAATAATAATAATAATATCATAATAAGGTAGGTTCTCTATCTAATAAGATACAGACGTATACACGCTCGTCGCTCGTGACAGCAATATTGGCTTCCGCCTATATTGCAGTCATTGGTATCAAAAATAATCTTAAATATTTTAATTGTTCGTCGTCGATATTTATAGAATACCTACGTTTCGTACTTAGCAGTATATGTAGTTCATTCGTAATAAATACGAAACTTACGAACGAAGGTATATATCTATCCTCGTAATATATACCATGTATGTATTCTGGATTTCAACCAGCAGGTGTGACCACCCTAAAGATTATACGAAGGTACCTTCGAGGGTAACTTATTATTATGATCTGATAAAAGTATATAT
>CESU01007083.1_pt1 | contig 10353 bp, 8 predicted proteins | sample 531141 | NCBI WGS metagenome assembly CESU01 (sample SAMEA2621401, study PRJEB7988) | marine metagenome | isolation source: saline water (ENVO:00002010), including
GCAGCAGAGATGCTTGCTCCAACAGCGGACATCATCGACCTCAACTTTGGTTGCCCAGCGCCAAAGGTCACCAAAATCTGTGCAGGAGCAGCGCTGATGGGCGAACCTGACAACCTCGTGGCCATGGTTGATGGAATCATTGAACGGATTGATGTTCCCGTCACTGCCAAAATGAGGCTTGGAACGGGACAAGGTGCAAACAACGCTCTTGAAATTTGTAAGTCCCTTGAGGACATTGGAACCTCGCGCCTGTGTGTTCACGGCCGAACCCTTCGTCAGCGATATTCGGGTGACGCGGACTGGAATTCGATCAAAGCCATCGTCGACGGCGTCGAAGTGCCTGTCGTTGCCAACGGTGATGTGGTTGATGCTGCGAGCGCTAGGGATTGTCTGGAGGTAACAGGTGCGGCTGGATTGATGGTTGGACGAGGCGCTATCGGCCGCCCTTCTGTGTTTGGCGAAATAAAAGTCGGGCTTGGTTGGATGGAAGAAGAGGATCTGCCTTGGATCAAAGCCAACGCTGAGGCATGGTATGAACGGTCTGTGACAAGCCAGTCCTTCGCTGCACGGCGTTGGTGCTGGGACAAGTACATCGAATTTTCAAATCAAACGACGGGGCTGCAACCTCGTTGGATGCAACGTCATGCTGTGGCGTTCACAAAAGGACTGCCTGGGGCGAAGAAAATTCGAAACATCATGCATGGTGCGCCAACACCCGAGGCATTCGCAGATGGCATCAGTTCATTCTTAGCGGGAAAACCCGCTGAGTGAGCCTGCTCAGAAGGTGGATTGCCAGTCTTCGAGGTCTTGAGCTGCTGCCCAGTCCTCGTCGGTGGTTGCTTCACGAGCCTTGAGCACTTCACGGGCCAAGAGCCAGTAGATCAGAGCGAGTGAGCGTCGGCCCTTGTTGTTTGCAGGGAGCGCCACATCGACGTTGCGAAGGTTGTTGTTGGCGTCGACGATGCCGACGATTGGCAAGCCAGAGTTGACGGCTTCTCGAAGTGCTTGTTGGTCAGCGGCTGGGTCAGTGACAAACAGGACGTCAGGTTCCACATACGAACGCAAGACCGGATTGGTCAAGGATCCAGGAATGAAACGGCCAACGGCTGCATTTGCGCCGATTGCTTCTGCAAACTTGCGGGCTGGGCGTTGTCCGTATTGCCGTGCGGAAACAACCATGATTCGAGGGGAATCATACCGGTTGAGGAATTCTGCGATGGAGCGAATTCGAGCGTCGGTCATGTTGACGTCGAGGAGGTAAAGACCGTCTTCGCGAACGGTTTCAATAAAACGGGCCATATCTGCACTCTTTTGTTGAGTACCGATGTTCACCGCGTTTTCCTCATAGGATTCAAAGGGCACGAGTAAGGTAGTTTCTTCGGACATTGCAAAACCTCAGCAATCGCCCGACTTGAACCCTATATTAAACCGCTTCGTAGCGAATGCAACCAAGCCCATGCGGGAAATGGACTGAAATTAGCGACTCACATCATGGAAGAACTCAAGTCTAAGGCGCCCGAATGAGGTTCATGGCGGAGGATTCATTGGTCTCAAAACCTCCCGAAATCGGGTCCTATGAAGCCATTTTGCACAATGATGAGATTTGGAGGGACGAAAACAACAACGCGCTCAACCTCAGCGCAAGCGACTTGGAACGCCACGAATATTGCCCGTTGTCATGGGCGCTGTCCCGAGAGGGGATTTCTGGCCAAGGCAAGGCCATTGAGGCCGGCGTCAAAAAACACGCAGAAATCAACAAGCAAATGGAGTCCTTCAAGGAAAAGAAATCCGAGGTTCGACGGGCGACCACCATTTGGACATGGTGGTTTTCAGTAACGATTGCCTTCATCATCGACGGGATTGCTTTCGCTTACATCGACGATGTGCTCCGCACGCCTCTCGATTTTGCTCGTTACCTCACGTTGTGGGCTCTCATGCTGCTGATTGCGGGGTTAATAGCGACGTACTTGCCATGGCGCAATTGGTTGGGGTGGAATGAAACTGTGTCCCAAACCCGAACCCGAATTATTCGAGAGCATGAAGAAATAAAACCGGTGTTTGAACATCAAAACTTCATCGGTGGTTGGTTTGAAGCAGGGCGAACGGAAGTTTCCTTATTCCTTGGTGCCATCGTTCTGGTGTTGCACGCAATTGCGCTTGCTGGTGCCGATAATCGTTCTCAAGCCACTTTCATTTTATTCCTCACCGCAATGGGGTGGACGCTTGCTGCCTCTTGGCAACTGCAGCGAGTTCTGCTTTCTGAAAACGCTCTTACGATGGTTCGGAAAAAGGTGGACTTGGATTCGGATGCTGAGGTCGCTTACTCGGATGATGACGCTTCGACCAATCTCCTGATTGACGAGGTCACTGGGCTGCGTGGAAGACCAGATCAAATCGTCATCGTTGACGGAGAGTTCATTCCAGTCGAACAAAAGACTGGCAAAGTACCACGATCACCACATCCGTCACATCGTATGCAACTCTTGGCTTACTTGCACCTCGTCGAAGTCAGCACCAAGAAAGTTTCACCCTACGGAGTGATCCGTTACGGTCAGGAAAACCTCCACCAAATTGATTGGACGGCTGGTGCCAAGCAAGACCTCTTGAACGGTATCACTGAAATTCAGCGTTTGATGGTTGAAGGTGGTGCCAAACGCAATCACGATCGACCTGGCAAGTGCAGAAACTGCTCTCGTCGCTACGCATGCAGTGAATCACTGGTGTGACTTCATCCACAGATTTCACTTGGTGGATAGATGGTGCATGTGTTTTGGACACTGACGGTTATGGTAAACGTGTCTTGAGCTGCCGTTCCAGGAATACCAAGACCTCGGGCTTCAACAGAGAGGGTCCACGTTCCGATTGGGAGCCTTGGGTCTGGGGTGATGGTGACTGTAATTGGTTGAACATCTTCACATTCATCCAATTCCCAAACGGTGTTTCCACTCGGGTCGACAAGGGTCGCCCTCACGTAGCGAGTGATCCCGCCATCAAAGCAAGCAATGCTGTCGGTCCCCGTGATGGTGACCTTGCGGTAAATGATCAACTCAGTCGAATCGGCACCGACCTCGATGGAAGAAGAATTAATGTAAGGCTCAATCTCGACTGAATCAAAGACGTGGCTGAGGCTAATGCTCTCAACGGTCACTGAAGAAGTGGCTTCACCGCGCATGGCCTCAAGGCTCTCACGGGCTTGAATCAAGCCCATGCATCCTGACGTGCTTGAAAGCATCACGGTAAGAACCAACGCCAGAGGGAGAAGGTACCGCTTCATCGTTTAGGCCAGCCGCGTCTCGCATATCAATTCAATGCAGGTTCTGCCGAGGGGTTGAAGATGCAGAAGCCATGGCTTACCTTGCCCGAATGACGTATGGACCTGCCGAGCGAAAGCTGTGACGTACCCTATGAAAGCCGACGGGCGCCCTCTTCCAAAGGATCACTCGAACTTCGCACCACACGTGCCACATTCCTTGGCGTCCATAGCCAAGTCAGCGCCACAAGCACCACATTCAGACATCGCCGGTGCTGCTTCTTCTGCAGTCTTACGGCGAGGAGCGCGGCGACGGGATTGCTTTGGCTTCGACGCCTCAGGGTTGTCGGCCGTCAACGGCTTTTCTTCTTCCTCGGTCATCGTGAAATCGCTTGTTGCATCAGCCACTTCATTGCCTGCAAGGGCGTTGTCGGTCAATTGCATACCAACATGCACCTTGTCACCAGGCATGATGCCATCCTCGCCTGTAATTTCAAACAAGCGACCGCGAATCTTTGCATCGCTGGCGCTGAGTGTAGAACCATCATCGCCCTCATCTTTGAGCGAGATAACTTCACCCTTGGATTTCAGAATGGCGTCGATGTCCACTCCGTCCTCGCCAAGTTCGTCCATGCTCTTGAGCGTGGTTGTAACCGTGTTGTCATAGGCTTCGAGTTCTTCTTCAGTCATGTTCTCGCGCTCAACTTCTTCGGCGTTGCGTCGATCGTAAGCCGCTTCAACCTCTGCTTCTGCACTGACGATGTTCTTATCCCACTCTTCTTCGAGGTTGTCTTCATCGTATCCAAACTCTTTGACAGCTTGGGCGAAGTCTTCAGTTCCCGTGACGATTTCCTCCTCGTTTTCTTCGGGATCAGGTAAGGACACTGTTTCCTTGACCGATGGCTCCCTTCGCGTGCGTTGTTCGAAGTAGGAGGCGACGTCTTGGTCGGCTCCGCAGTAGACGCAGTTATCGAGCAAATCAGGGATTGATTCACCGCATTCGTCACAGTCGTGGAATTGCTTTCGAGCTTTCTTGAGGTTGAATGCACAGTGAGGGCAGCGATCTTCATCACCCTCAAGTTCCCCATCGCATGAAGGGCAGTAATCAAAGATGTCGCGCTCGACTTCTTCCTCCCGGTCTCGGGTCATCAAAATGGCGACGACCAAGACTCCGAGAAGGACAAGAACGCCCAAACCAATCAGGCTTAGTGTGCCCATTTCTGCATTGTCGGATAGGTCATCGATGGCATCATCGGTGAGCACGGTGGTGAAGGTTCGAGTGAAGGTTGAGGTGACCGTTGGGTCGGATGGGACAAGGCGAACGGTGGAAATCGGGGCATAAGCAACGAAATCGCACGTCAAAGAGACGCGATCGCCACGGGTATCAACCGATGCACTCAGGTTGGCCAACATCTCGTTGTTGCCATCGAGACAATCGAAGGTCAGGCTTCCTGTTTCGGTGCTTGAGAGGTCGATGGCGAGGGTGTATGTCTCACCCGCATCAAGTGGGGAAGAAGCTGGTTCAGCGTTGGCATCAACAATGCTGAATGAGGAAAGCCGCCATTCGAGGCGCAGTTCAGCCTCAACAACAACAATGCCATTTGCTTCGCTGTTGAGTGGGTTTGAATCCCAACTGCCAGCCAACGGTACCCAACCTGCAACAAAGGTTGCTTGGTGCGCGCCAAGGGAGGTGGTCAGTTCCGTTTCCCAAGTTCTGCTTTGGCCGGGATCAAGGTAAATCACGGGGGAGGTGGCTTCGGTGCCTTCCCAAGTATAGTGCAGTTTACCGGATACTTCGATGTCCCCGTTGTTGCTCATGCTGACGCGCCAGGTCACTTTGTCCCCAGAATTTACCGACGGGCTTGAAGCGATCGCAATCGGGTCAACAAAGACGTCCGGGATTGGGAAAATCGACAGCGAGGTGGTTATTCGATCGTTGTCTTGGGATTCTTGAATGAACGCGGCATTGCCGAACGGATCGATTTGTGCAGTGACTTGGTGTTGGCCAACTGAAAGGGAACTGAGGTCACTCGATGTCAACGTGTGCGTCCATTCTTTCTCAGCATAGCCTTCTCCGGTAAGGGTGACCGTGAAGGGAGCAGAGGTGACTTTTCCGCCGTTTTCATCTGGGATTTCAAGCCACATTGGAACTTCTGAGGTTCCGCTACCGTTGGTTCGGGCGAGGCGCCCCGTGACGACCCATGGGCCTTCGAGGGCCCCTTCTTCGATTTCAACCGTCATTTCACCTTGGTGATAGACATCCATTCGAGTTTCAACAAGGAACTCGACGGTCTTTTCCTTGTTCACTTCCGAAGACTCTTCGACGACCGACTGATAGTCTGGAGTCGCATAAATGGTATGAGTCCCGCTTGATGGTGCGATGAAGGTCGTGTTGACCCATGCAGAGTTTTCTGCGGCCAACTCCGGCGTGGCGAGGTCTTGATTTTCATTACCAGGCAGGTCCACATGGAGGGTACTGGCCGCAGCCGGTTCGCTGCCCGTGTTTCGAACGAGTGCGGAAAGGGTGACCGTATCGCCGGCGAAAATACCTGTCGAGGGTGAAACCTCAAGCGTTGTTACTTTGAGGTTAGGAAGGCCGGTTACGGTGAATGGCACATAGAAATCAGCCATGATTCCAGAGTCACGGGGGTGTTCAATCTGAATCACAACTTCGTTTTCACCTTCACCGACGTTGATCCACTGAGTCGAAACTTGTTCGACTGCTCCTGAATCGATGTCGATTCGACCCTGTTCGATGATGTTATCCGAACCGAGAGCTGTGCGGTAAAAAGTGTATTCAACATCACTAGCAAAACTCTCCCCGCTGTTGTAAATAGAGAGGGAAATCTCGACCGTGTCCCCTGCTTTAGGAGCGGATGGGGAAAACGAAACCCCTGAGGAGGAGGCCTGAATATCGCCCACCTCAATTGCGCTTACATTGAGGGGCAAGGTGGCCAATCCGAGCAAGAGAATTGCAGCAAGTGCCTTCCATGAGTTCGCCATACAAAAGATGGACGCCCTGCAAAGCACTTGAACCCATCTCAAACTCACCCAAAAAATCGCATGGATGAGGCGCCTTGCGCATCTGCCAGTATGCGCCATACCTCGGCGAATGGAACCTCCCAAAGAGGCGTTAATCTACGGCTTAGAACAGCAGGTACAGGGGAGCATTGAAGGACAACCTCACCCGTCAAGGGGTCATGGGAAGGACGGCGGTCACATCGTTGCTCGTGCTTCTTCTGTTGGGTATGGTGGCTGCGCCTCTATGGAGCGCCGACAATGTTGCTTCGACCGACTTGCAGGAAAACCCGGCCATGTCGGCTTCATCAAACCTGCAGATGAGCTTTTCAAACGGGCCATCTACAGGCGATTCGATCACCGGACAGTACCTCTTGACGTTCTCACTCAGCGGGGATGCAAACGTTTCCTCGATTCTGGTTGAATTGTCTGCTGATGGAACTTCTTGGTCCAGCCTCACGAACTTGACGAGCGTTCCATGGTTGACATACTTCGATTCCACCGCACATGCAAACGGCTCCTACAACCTCCGAGCAACGGCCTGGGATGATGACGTCAACGAGAGCGTTGTTGTGACTTCAGACGCCTTTTCAATCGCAAACCAAGTACCACTGATTACAATCTTCACCGCACTCAACGCAGATGTTGGCAGCGGGGACTCAGCAAACGACAGAGCGTGGTTCAGCATTGACGCTGACGAAGCGATTGCCTTCCGCTGGGGCGCAAGCGATGACGACTTGAGTTACGCAACGCTTGCCAATGCACCAGGACCTGGAGCCCCAACCAACGACGGACCTTCATCCCTAAACTACGGCTGGGACTGGGCCAGCGGCGCCATGAACGAAGGCACTTACAACCCGCGCCTCACCATCCACGATGATTCTGGGCTCTCTTCCAGCGAAACGATGTTCATTGGTATTGACCGTACGGGTCCAAGCCTCGGAACGATCACGGTTGGCTCGGGCAATGATTGGCAGAACAGCGGCACAGTGACCGTAACGGGCTTGATCACGGCAGCCGATGACGGGCAGGGCAGCGGTGTCGCATCTTGCCAGTTCAGCACCGATAGCACGACTTGGTCGACCGTTACAACCGATTCAACAACCTTTGAGTTCACGGAAGGAAACCATACCGTTCTGTTCCGCTCGATTGACAGAGCTGGCAACACGGGCCCAACCTCTCCAGTCACCATTCGAGTCGACCAAACTGCACCTGAAGCAAGCGGATGGGTCGTCGATGAACTGACAACCAGCCGAGTTGGCCCCGCAAACGTGAGTTTCAACGCCCAAGATGATGGCTCTGGACTCGACCTCACCGCCTCCTACATGCAGTATGGATTCGATTCCAACGGCGTGGGTCAGACACCTGATTTGTCCGGACGCTGGCTGGACTTTGGCGTAACGGGCTTGGACGCCACAGTAGCACTCTCCAACTGGGCTACTAAGTCCCGGCAGCATTTGATGTTCCGAGCGGTTGTTGTCGACCAAGCAGGAAATGAATACGCTTCCAACCCGAGTTCCTTCCAAATACTTCCAGGCCTCGATTTGTCATGGAACCTCTCCCAAACCAACCTCGACCGCCTGATCGTCCGCCCGGGAGAAAACTCCGGGAACGTCACCATCACAAGCGTACTTGAGAGCAATCAAGACTACGGTGGCAGCATTGTCGTGCGGCTCGAGTCAGCCCCAGCGGATCGAACTGCTTCCGTAAGTTGGACCATAATGGAAGCCAGAACGTTGCCTTCGGGAACCCTCGCTGACAGCACTGAGACCCTCATTTGGAATTACACCGTTCCTCAAACTGGCCAGTATGATTTGCGGCTTGTAATCGATTACCTGAACGTCATCGATGAGTACGATGAAAGCAACAACAACAACCACTTGGTTGTCACTGGAGCATCGATTGGTTCACCTGGATTGGTTCCTTCATTTGCACCTTCCCTGCTCTTGCTTCTGTTCATCGGTGGGGCTATTGGCGTCTTCCAGCGCCGTACAAGACTTTGAAAAGAGGTCGGCCGCACCGTCATCCATGCGACAACCTTTACCTCGTGTCCCAATGGACCGCATCGCGGTGCTTATCGGAGCGAAAGGGGCGACTGCGAAGTCCTTGCGCTACGCTGCAGGATGCACCTCATTCAACATCGATTCTGAAACCGGTGATGTCGAAGTGGTTTGGGGCGAGCCGGGCACATACGACCCTGTCAAGGCGATGAAGCTCCCAGATGTCATCAAGGCCATCGGCAGAGGCATGGCTCCAAAGGCAGCCATTCGCTTGCTTGAGGACGACCACTTTTTCGAACTCGTCGACATTCGCTCATTTGTTGGCAAGCGATCAAACCAGCAACGGCGAATCCGTGCAAGAATCATCGGTAGCCAAGGAAAAATACGCAAATTGATTGAAGGCCTCACCGACACGCAAATCACCATTTACAATTCCACGGTTGTTCTGGTCGGCGAAGAAGAAGGCCTCTCTGCAGCTCGTCAAGCCATCGAAATGCTGGCTGGTGGCGCTGAACACGGAACGGTGTTGAACTTCCTCGAACGGGACCGACGACGCTCTCGTTTGACCAACCGCAGTTTGGACACCATCGAAATCAAGCATGAGCCGGCTCCAGCCGCTGGCGGATTCGAAAACCTGGTCCCAGGTCTTGCTGATGTATCTCAACGCAGAGGACGGCGGATGAAGGCCTCACAAGTGAACCCAGAAGACACAGAAGCCGTCGAAGCCATGATGATCTTGGCGGAAGATGAGCAAGTCCAATGGGAAGAAGAGTGATCACTCTTCTTCATCATCAAACTCAATCTGCTTGACGTGATCGAGGTTCATGTTCAACACCTCGTACATGGCCTCAGCCAAGGTCACTTCAATGCCGTTCTTATTGGCCCATTCAACGAGACGAGTGACGTCCCGAACAAGGAACTCTTCTGCTTTGGGATGGCCTTGAACGACAGCTTGACCGACATCGATGACAATTGCTCGTTCGCGATGCCAAAGGATGTTGAACGGTGAAAAGTCACCGTGAACAAGGTTGCTTTTTTGCCAAGCCACAGCCAAGAAATTGAGCAGGTCTTCAAACACAGGTTCAGGCTCTTCGATGTGGACTTCCCGTAACTTTGGCGAGGAGCCTGTAGCGTGGCCCAGGTATTCCATGACCAAGACGTTCTTGTGAATACCGAGTGGCTTTGGAACGTTCAAGCCCCAGCGAGCCAAACGAGAGAGGTTCCTGTGTTCTTTTCGCACCCAAATGTCCACCAAATCCCGGTGCCTGCGCCGGAGGCCTCCAAACCGTGGATCCCCTTCGATGTACTGAACGAGGTTTTTGAACACGGCATTGGAGGTATGGAAGATTTTGACTGCCACTTCTTTGCCATCGATGTCGGTCCCGTGGAACACGTGCGCTTCTTTGCCACGGGCAATTGGATAATCCAGCGTATCGAGAACCCCCGTTTTCATGAGCTTGTACAAGGACATCAAGGTCAATCGGTCAAACACCTGGTCGAAGACCCTGCGGTCAACCCAATCGAAAGTTCCCGTGCCCATCGCGCCTTGAATTTTACTTTCAATGTCGCGAAACATTCGCTTGTGACGGTCTTCCTTCATCCACCCGTAGGTGCTTTGCTTTGATGCGAGGGTGCTGAGGAACTTGTCTTCTTCAGACTCGGCGTATTCGTCATCGAGATTGCGAGATTTCGATTTGGAACCGCCCTTCTTCTTGCGACTCCTACGATTGAAGCGATTGTGCTTGTTGTTGTGAAGTTCGTCCCAATTGTCCTTTGCCATGACATCACCTTTGGGAATGCACGGCACATAGCATTGGTTCAACCAAAGAGGTCTTCAAGATCCTCTTCGCCATCGTCATCATCGGAGCCATCGTCTTCAGATGGGTATTCTTCAACAGCGACAAATGGTTCTTCTGGAGTTGTTTCTGCGGCTTCTTCTTCTGTTGATTCCTCAGATGACTCTTCGGAGGCGGCTTCGGTTTCTTCGCCGTCAGCGTCGCCAAACAAATCGTCGTCATCATCGTCGTCATCGCCGAAGAGGTCGTCTTCGTCGCTTTCTGTTGCTTCATCTGCAGGTTCGTCTGC
>CESU01010633.1_pt1 | contig 10345 bp, 8 predicted proteins | sample 531141 | NCBI WGS metagenome assembly CESU01 (sample SAMEA2621401, study PRJEB7988) | marine metagenome | isolation source: saline water (ENVO:00002010), including
CCTTCGACGCTTTCTGGCATTTCAACAGGCGCTCTGTCGCCACCCATGCTCGTTTTGACCCAGCCAGGGTGTAAGATGACGAAACTGATGTTGTCCTCAATTGCTTCTTTCTTCATGGCGACCGTGAACATGTTGAGGGCGGTTTTACTGGCTCGGTAAGCGTAGGATCGACCCATTTCACAATCATCGATTGATGCCATCAAACTGCTCGTCATTGCAACCTTTGTTAATTGGTCGTGGTTCATTTTCCCATAGAGGGCCTGAACGACGCGAACGGGCCCAAGAGCGTTAATATCCATGACTTCAAGCGCCCAAGCATCATCAATTTCGGAGAGGTTCCGCCACCGCCCATCGGCTACACCTGCGTTATTGACGAGCAAATCGATTTGTGAGGGTGCGGCTTCGGCAAACGCTTTGACGGAATCATTGCTTTGGACATCGAGCTGATGAATGCTCAACTTTTCACAGGCAAGCGAATCCAGGCGGCCCATATCACTTCGATATCCAGCATACACACTCCAGCCTTCCTCAAGCAATTGCGCAACCCATTCTGCGCCAAGTCCACGGTTCGCTCCAGTCACAACTGCGATGCCCATGATGCGGTTCAATTGAGGCCGACTGAAGAACCTTTCAACCCTGTTTGGACCAAAGTTAATTTAATACAACGGGGTGTTAAAGCCATGGACAATCCCCTAAACATGCCTTTTTCGAATACCGAAACGCTCCCAGGGTCGACAATTATCCAATCGCATGGCGTCGTCACGGGGTCAACTGTTCGCGCCAAGAATGTATTCAGGGACATCGGGGCTGGATTGAAAAACATCGTTGGAGGCGAACTGAAGGCCTACACAGAATTGCTTCAAGAATCCCGAAATGAAGCGCTGTTCAGAATGTGTTCGGAAGCAGCATCCCGAGGCGCCAATGCAGTGGTGAATGTTCGCTTTGCCACGTCTTCAGTTGCCGGGGGCGCTTCTGAATTGCTGGCCTATGGCACAGCAGTGACCGTTCAATGAGGTGCATTCCAATGGATGATCTCCTGTTCGAAATTCTTATTCAGATTCTGCTGAACTCACCATGGATCCTCAGCCTTTATGGGCTGCTCGTCTATCAGCCAATGAAGAAAAAAGCGCTCAAGGAGCGGGAAAATGCAAGCGCGAAATACGGCAGCGCCACGGCTCTTACCACGCTCAGCACTCCCTCCAAACCTGATGAGATCCAAGCCTACAGATTGTTGGTTGCGAACGTGGTGATGTCGCCAAGTTGGATTCAAATTTTTGGTGGCTGGTTTCGTTCCCTCTTTGGGGGGCGCATCAACACCTTTTCCAAACTCCTCGATTGGGCTCGAAGGGAAGCGAAGCAACGCCTCATTGAACAACTTGAAACATCCGGGTTCGATGAAGTGATCAACGTTCGATTCGAGACAGCAACCCTCACTAAGTCCAAAGGCAGCAATGACAAAACGACAGGTTTTGAAATTCTTGTTTATGGCACGGCTGTAAAGTACTGAATGATGGCCTCTTTGAAGGACAAACCATAGGTGGAGTTCTTGAGGGGTTAGCCCGTGCATGGAGTCGGTACTATGGCAGAGTCTTCTGAAAACAGTTCGATGTTCCGAAAGTGGGCCATGCGCCAATACTGGCGAATGCAACAAAGTCAGGCGGTAGTTGGTTTACTGCTTTGGGGCACCACCATCACCCTCCTTGTTTGGCCGTACGTCTCATGGCGGTTTTCAGATCAGTGCTCAGATGGGGTTTGTTTCTCGTCTTCCCTGTTAGGGATTCCATCGACGTACCTCGGTCTCGCCTTTATTTTCTTTTCAGTGATGTTTGCAGTGCTTCTTATCGGATTTCTCTACGACCAAGTGTTTTCGCTTTGGACCGAATGGCGCAGCGTCGACATGGAACGCAATCCCTACGTGACCTACGCCCTTTCTCCAAACTGGGTCATGATGATTGCTCTTCAGGCTGAAACACTGAAGCGCACGGCGAACGAAGATCCGGCCATGATGGCCCAAGCAGATTGGTACCTCAAATGGTGTGAAACATACACAGAGGGCGAAATGTTCGCTCGCTCCGTTCAGCGGTGGGACAAAGACATGGGCGAGACGCCGACGTTTTGGTTCACCAGCGACGAGGCCATGCAAAGAGCACGAGAATCAGTTTTCGAAGACGAAGCATGATCAAGACTTCTTGCCAGTCAATGCCGAAAACCAACGCTTCAACATGTCGAACAAGGTCTCTCTTCGGAAGTACTCACCCGTGCTCGGGTCGTACCATGTTCCATCTCCTTGTTTGATGGGTTTATTGTGCTGGTATTGCTGCTGGTTTCGATGATGACGAGGATGGCGAAACTGGTTGTATTGTGAACCACGGCCACTGGGCCTGTACCTGCGGTTTTGTCGTGTGCTGCCGCCTCTCGAAGAAGAGCGACCTCCGCCTGCACCCCGAGGCTTGTATGTGCGCCGGCTGCCAGAGGAACCCATATCCATCCCTATCGGCTTTTTGATTTAAGTACCCTGCTGTCTCAATCGAAACGCTTCTGTTTTGGTCAAAGAGAACTGTAAAACACTTCGATTTCTACCAAAAGGCCAGCTTCATGAGCGTATTGATTGGAGGGCACCTCAATCATGGTGGCGCCCGGGATCCGTTTGACAATGCTCTTCACATCATCCAATCCGTGCAACTTGTCCGATTCAGCAGAAATAACGGCGCAAGGCACTTTGATGTTCGAAAGGTCTTGTGGGAGGGAAAAATGGGTTAAAGATCGAGCGGAAGACCGCATTCTCTCAGCATTTTGGGCCAACAAAGTACGGCGGTAACGAACCCTCTGACCGTCTTCTTTGACCTTTCGTTCAATGGTCCAAACTGCAAATTTAACCATCCAACTCAATGTGAAATTAGGCAGCGGCATTCTCAGCAACATACGTTGCGCAAATGGCATTTTAAATGCCTGATTTGGGGCCACGAATATTGAACTCCGCGCTTCAATTAAGTCTCGTTGCATAGCGTCGATAAGAACGGTTGATCCGAGGGATGAAGAGAAAAAGTCGACGTTAGGTCCAAGGTTGTAAAATTTGATGACGTCTATGAGGTCCTGTGTGAATTTCTCAACGGTGAAATCCTTTGTTGAACTTCTTCGGCTTTCAAAAACAGCGCTTGCCTTTTCTCTGCTTTCAATGTAAACGACCGGTCTTTGGGCAACCCATGCTGCCATCAATGGCTTCCATCCTTCGAACACCGAGCCCCACCCAGGAACAAAAACCACAGGATCGAGGGTTTTTGCAACTTCATCGGTCGGCGTCCAGGTTAGCACTCGAAGCGAAACGCCGCCGCTAACAGCAACCAATTCTTCCAAACAAGTTGAACCCGGAAGTTCAGGCGCGCCCCCCCAATGCTCTTCCATTCGTTTTGGAAGGTACGCCTATTGGGAATAAGCGTTTAGCCGTCTATTGAACCACAACCACCACTTGGCGATGGTTGTCGACGCGTCACACTCACAACCCTTTGTGTCGTTATCGGAGTGCAGAGGGCAGGATTCGAACCTGCGAACTCATAGAGACTGGGACCTCATCCCAGCGCCGTTGACCAAGCTTGGCAACCCCTGCTTCAGCCGTCCCTTATGCCGCGCGTATATCAATGACGCGACAGGACGCCTTTGCTGGCCAAAAAGGACTCACTCTTCCATGAAAATGGAGATTTCTTCCAATGGTTTTCGATGAATGTCTGGGACCTTGGCACCCGGTGCTGGATAGCCAACGGGCATAACGAGCATGGCCTCCTCGTGGGGGGGCCGATCGAGTAAATCGCCGAGGAACTTCATTGGCGAGGGGGTATGCGTCAACGTGACAAGCCCCATGCGGTGCACGGCGTTGATGAACAAGCCCGCAGCAATACCGCATGATTCGGTAGCATAGTATGTTGGGCCCCACTCGCCGTTGTCTCGAAGTCGTTTTTTCTGCTTAAACAAAACCACAACCCAAGGTGCATCTGTGAGGTGTTCTTTTACTGCGTCCGTGCCGAGCGGAGAAAGCACTTCAGCCCACGCTTCCGGCATGCGATGATCGTAGGTGCGCCGTTCTTCTTCTTCCGCAGCACTTCTGATTTTTTTCTTCAATTCAGCGTTGGAAACAGCGACCCACGTCCATGGTTGTAAGTGAGCGCCGTTTGGGGCGGTACCGCCCGATTGAATGGCCAATTCAATCAGTTTTCGATCAACCGACTGAGTTGAGAAGTGCCGAGTCGTGCGACGGGTGTTATTTTCTTGATAGGCCAGATTCGCTTGCTCAAGCATGACCTCTTCAGATTGCTGTGCCCAATCAAGCGGTATGAAACCGACTTCACCCATAGCCCTCGGAAGGGTGGCTGGCCTATCAGTTCTTTTCGAACATGGTCACTGTGTTGGCATTTTCCCACGCATTCGTAACCATGACTCGCTGCCAAACATCAGCGCATACATCGCTGCAAGCCACAACGTAGGACGGCCCCAATCTTCTGCAGTCATCGTCTCCGGCATCACGCCTTGGCCAAACGCAAGCAGAACACAAAGCCAAACCAACGTCACCCCGTGAAGCCCCCAACGAACGGTGGACATAATCTGGGAAGAGTTTGCCTTCATTTCAGTGATTTCAACCTCGGTCAAAACAGCCGTGACACCCTTCAGTTTGTCAAGTGCCGTGCCCCCATTCCACCGAATCTGGCCCAAGCGGAAGCGACTGAGAATTTCGATGCCAGTGAACATGGTCACCCACACCACCACCACTTCGAGGAAGGGTTCAGCCCCCCTCAAATTGAGCGAGCCTTGGCCAGACCAAAGGAGAAGCCCCCAAAGCCATGAAACCAACACCAGTTGGAACGTTCGAGCGAATTTTGTAATGCGGTGCAGCAGTTCAGCGTCGTGTGAAAGCAACATTTCCAGAGCGATAATCAACGCTGTCGTACCGGACAAACCGACGCTGATCAACAACCACCACCAGTCTAGATCTCCATCCCTCCATGCAAACATCAACGCCACCATGGTCCAGGCAAGCGCCACTACCGATGCCAGATTGGCGGCAGCTTGCATTGTGTAGAGCGGATCTCGTCCGTCTCTGAGGACAGCAAAACCACCCATCAACCGGGTTTCAAAAGCAGAATCATCGACAAGCCCGTGTGCAGCGGCAGTCATGCCACCAACGGCCTTGATTCGAGCGTTACCAACAATCGACTGCGCCTCGCCCTGTGCCCATTGTTCATCCAAACCGTTCGTGTTCCATGAGGAACCACGGCTGGCAGCATGAGCCGCTCCTGCCCCACGGCTTTTGGTGTTCCCAGCAGAACGCGTTTTCGCCCACGCACGGATATCATCAGAGATGATGTCTTCGACTTGATCTTCGTTCAATGGGGCTCCGTGGTCGGTGTAGAGCCATCGGCATTGAATCGGCACAGGGGCGGGATCAACGTCCGGCGCCACCATTTGGAATTGACCCGGTCCAAGCGTTGGCAACTGGGCCACTAAGTCTTGATCGCCACCACTTTCCTTCAACAAGTGACGAACCTTTTCGACGTCTTGCGGTTGGGTGAACCGTCCAATGAATGTGGTGTTGGCTTGGGCGAGAATTTTGTAATCGACATCGCTCACGTTTTGCGTTGCCAGAACGCAAGCAACACCGTACTTCCTCGCCTGCTTGAAGATGAGTTTAATCAAATCCTTGGCGGGGGGATTTCTTGGGTGCGGCGGCAGGTAAGGCGCCACTTCATCCATGAAAAAGAGCAATTTTAATTCGCCTTCAGCAGGTTGCTGCGTGAGCATCCAATCGTACAACTCCCGAGACAATTCTTGAACAAAATATTGCTTCTGTGCTTCATCCTGAATGGTGTTAAGGTAGACGATGTTGAGGGGGATTTTTCCTGGGATTGCAGGCTCAACAAAGGAATCGATATCGATGGGGACGCCGTTTGAAAACAACAACTGATTGACGCCCGAAGAATAAGCAGAAAGACGCCTTGCCAACTCATTTCGAGTTGTTTTTGGCAAGCGCTCTTCAAAGTCAGTGAGTCGATGTTCAGCCATCACTTCATCCCAAGGTGGAACCGCAAGTTTTTCTTCCCCCTCCTCAATATCAAGGAAGCATTCAGGGTAGAGTTTTCGCGTGAATTCTTGGTTTGGCTCTCGCACCACTCGCGCCAACGCTTGGAAATCACTGACGTCCAATCCATGCTTTGTACCTTCGACCAGCACTTCATAGAGGAAGGGTTTGACGATTTTCCCTTGCGCTTTTTCAACATCATAACCGGCTAAACTGGTGAACCCTGCGGCCACCATGTCCCATGCGGTAATCGCTTCTTCAGCATCGAGGTTTGAAGGCGGTGTTCGAAATGGATCAATGCACAAAGGCAAACCCTTCGAGCGAAGCGGGGTCCAAATGCGAACCTCACACATGTCCATGAGTTTCTTTGCCCTCGCCACATCACCACCTTCTGCTTCCAGATCAGCAGGGGCGATACCAAGGGCGAGGCGCGCCAAATCGCCCTGTGGATCGATGATTAGCGATGGAATCTTTGCTAACGCCGCTTCTTCGATCAACGCCTTGGCCATGACGGTTTTTCCAGAACCAGTTGAACCAAGCATGGCGGCGTGGCGTGCAAGGACCATCGGTTTGATGTCAATGGGCTCGCCAGTGTCACGCCTGTTTCCAAGGTACATCCCTTTCGGCTTGTACCTTTTTTGCTTCGTTTGCTTTTCCACAACAGCCGGGGAAGTTTGTTCATCAGGGGTGAGGATATCATCGACAAGGTCCGCTAAACTCGGCTCATCCGCCGTAGGCATCTCCGCGGAGAAAGCCTCGTCGTCCGATACCATACCGTGGGGAGGGAAGCAGGGGGTCTTGAAGACCGCGACCGCCAACGGTGTTGAGAAGCAGACTCAAGGGGGTCGGGCAATTCGCCGTTGTATGGAGCGCATTCCGACCGGTCGCCCATCATGGGATGAAGAAATGCGCAGTGCGGCAATGGCCGTTTTGGATTCTAAGCGCTGGGTCAAAGGCGCTCAAGGCCGTGCCTTCGGCGAAGCCTTTGCCGCCCATTGTGGTGCGTTGAGTGCTACGCCTTGTCAAAACGGTTCATCTGCACTGTGGGCGGCCCTCCGGATTGCTAATATTGGGCCTGGTGATGAGGTGGTTGTCCCATCCTACACCTTCATCTCGACCGCCACATGCATTCTTTTGGTCGGTGCTACGCCGGTGTTCGTGGATGTTGAACCCGATTATTTCTGCCTCGATGTGAACGCAGTTCAAGACGCCATCACACCCGCTACTAAGGCCGTGATTGGAGTCCACCTCTTCGGCCAGCCATACGATCCAAGACTTCTGGCGCTGTGCGCCACACACAACATCGCGTTGATCGAGGATGCGGCCCAAGCGCACGGGGCAACACAACAACTTCTTGACGGCTCAAGACGAACAGCAGGGTCGATGGGTGACATCGGATGTTTCTCCTTTTTCCCATCCAAAAACATGGCCGTAGGTGGCGAGGGCGGTATGCTCACGACCACCCTGCCGGCCTACACTGCTAAGATCTCAGGCATCACAAATCACGGACGAAGCCCAGACTTGGAGGCGATGGAATTAGGCAGCAATTTACGCATGTCGGAAGTTTCGGCAGCCATTGGGCTGGAACAACTGAAGCAACTTGATCGGTGGGTAGAGCGACGTCGCACAATTGCTGCCCGTTACACAGAAGCGATCGGGGAAAATCCACTTCTTCAGCCACCGAAGGTCCGCCCAGGGGCAGAACACGCTTGGCACCAGTTCTGCGTTCATACAACCGAACCTGAAACGCTCGTGGCACATTTCGACCGCCTTGGCATCGATGCGCGCAGGTATTACACGGTGCCTATTCACCAACAAGCGGTTTTCGCACACCACCCACAGCACGCTACGGCCTTAGCCGTAACAAGCACCCTTGGTGCCGCCCTTGTCGCAATCCCTGTCATGCATGAACTGACAGAAGGTGAAATCCTCAGGGTTGTTCAGGCCTTGAAGGCCTTCAAGCTTGCTTGACCGGGCGTCCAACATGAGCTAACTGGGCGTTCGACCAACTGCGGTCTCCAGTGATCTCAAGCCCAAGCCAAAGGGGCAATTCCACAGGGTGGTTCTCATCAGGCAGTTCAACCTCAGCAAGAATTAATCCAGCAAGTTCACCTTCAAACTCATCGACTTCCCAAAGCAACCCGTCAGCACCACGCCATTCATGCCTGCGTTTCGTTACAGAAGGGTAAGCGCCAGTTGCTCCAATTTGGTGCCCAATATTCAACGGCAATCCCCATTCGAGTTCATGCGCGCTGGCGTTGGTGCGGCGGCCCTTGAGGGTGAATACTGCTCGGTCATTAACAAGGCGCAGCCTTGCGATCCAATCGGATTCGGAACGGAAGAGTTCCAACTCAGAATCTTCCAATTTTTGGAAGCGACTCACACCCATGTACGACAACCACCCCTCGCTCTCAGTAACCTCGTTCGAACGGAGGTAGAATTGGGAAATTTGGCTGGCCCCCTCACCATCTCGCCAAGGTTGTGCTCCTTCGAGGTTGACAAAAAAACGCCGTTCTATCTCGACGTGGCTCTTGCTTGCGTCGAGCCCCATAACCCGTCTGATGCAGCGATGGTTTATCATTGTCAAGCCAAATGAAACGAACTATGTTTTCACGATCCTCCCAAGAGTTTAGGCCCACTGTTGAACAAGGCTGTAAAATCAATATACCAACTCATTGATACCAAGTACGCCCCTAGTGGTGCTATGAAGGCAGAGAAAGTTGTCGCAATTGGCGTTCTTACATTGATGCTGATGTCCGGATGTTTGGGCGCGGTGGATCCTGCGATTGAAATGCCAACCGTTGAACTTCCTGAAGATTGGAACACAACCGTTGCTCGTACGACTTCGAGCCCCCAACTGAATCAATTTTCTGATTGCGACGAACTGGAAACAACCCTCAAACTCTCGATCGAGGAAGAGGCTCGAATCCAAATCCTGCAAGCTATTGAAGAGCAGTATTCCTATGGTGGTTTTTGGATGGAAGACGACATGGCCGTGGCAGAATCGGCGGATGGCGGGTCCGCCCCCACGGCAACACCAAGACGGGTCGAAGGCACGGACTTTTCTGGAACCAACAACCAAGAACAAGGGGTCGATGAAGCAGATTTCGTCAAAACAGACGGCTACAATATTTACTTCCTCAACGGCAAAAACCTCGTTATATTCGGTGTTCCTGAATTTGGCGAACTGACCCTTCTTTCCACCACAGCCATCCAAGGGAATCCGACGGCTATGATGCTCGACGGCGATCGCTTGGTTGTCATTTCCTCTGTTTCGACCTGGTCGATCAACAACAACGACCCACTTGCTGCCGAACTTGGCTGGGACGACGCGCAGAACACATACCGAACCTCATCATTAACCAAATTCTCAGTCCTTGATGTGACAAACCGTTCAGCCCCAACAATGGCCAAAGAACTCTTCTTAGAAGGCAGTTACATGACCGCTCGTGAAGTCAACGGCACCGTTCGCACCGTGACCCACGCTTGGATGAACATCCCCGGCCTCCAAACTTGGCTTGACCTCCCAACGGGCTATTGGAACCTCGATTACGACGACCCGTTGCGCCTCGAACTTCGTGAGAAAGTTGGCTACCAAACCATCCTTGAGAACCAATTGACGTTGTCAAAACTCGCTCTTGTTGATATCTTACCAAAGGTGTACGAGCGGGTTGACGGAGCGCTCACAATCCACACCATGGACGAAGATGCATGCGCAGATTTCGCTGCACCAGGAGACGGCTTGAACAGAGGCTTCAACAGCATCTTTACCTTTGATTTGAACGACGAGAACTTCGCCTTCCAAGCCGATCACATCGTCGGAAATTACCCCATGGTTTACGCCTCTGAAGACGTGCTCGTGCTAACGGAGAATGCATGGGACTGGTGGTGGTTCTGGGGCAATGATGACATGGATGAAGCCACAAACATTCACACCTTTGACATCTCAAACCCAGGCGATACTGTCTATACGGGCTCCGGTCGAGTCAATGGAACAATCCTCAACCAATTTTCAATTTCAGAACATTTGGGCGTTCTGCGCATCGCAGCGACTTCGGGCCAATGGGCACGGTGGTGGATGGAAAACCCCGAGCCAATGAGCTCGAGCGTTATCGCACTCGAGAGAGGTGTTGATCTAGAAACCGAACAACAGGTGTTGGTCGAAGTGGGGCGCGTCGACAACATCGCCCCCGAAGAACGAATTTGGAGCGCCCGATTCGATGGCGACCGCTGCTACCTCGTCACGTTCCGGCAAATCGATCCGCTATGGGTCATCGATAT
>CESU01038808.1_pt1 | contig 10338 bp, 8 predicted proteins | sample 531141 | NCBI WGS metagenome assembly CESU01 (sample SAMEA2621401, study PRJEB7988) | marine metagenome | isolation source: saline water (ENVO:00002010), including
TAATTTTTTTTGAAAAATCCATTTAGTCAACTTCAAATATGTCTTTTATAGACTTTCTGACTTTTTTGTCATATTGAGAATTATCCGATTCAGATCTGTAACCAATAGCAGCAACAACTCCTGCGCTCAAGCTTTTTTTGTTAATATCTAGAAATGCATTGTACTTTAAAGCGTCGAACCCTTCAATTGGACAAGAATCTATTTTAAGAGAAGCACAAGTAGTCATTAAATGAGATAAAGCTATAAATATCTGATTTTTAGTCCATGTAGAGATTTCTTCAGATTCTTTTTTAAGAAGAGTTTTTTTTAAAAAGTCACCATATCCTTTGTTTTCTTCAATAGGTATCTTATTACTTATCGACTTATTCTTTATATATAAGTCAATATCTTTTTCAAATACTTTAGTGGAATTGCAAAATATAAAAATATGCGAAGCGTCTGAAACTTGAGATTGGTTATAGGAAAGTTTTCTTAATTCCTCTTTTTTAGTTTGGTTTTCTATAACAATTACTTTAAATAGTTGCAATCCATAAGAAGTAGGAGCAAGACGAATAGACTCTTTAATTAATTCTATATCTGAATTTGGTATTTTCTTGTCGGGATTAAATTTTTTAGTAGCATACCTCCAATTGTAACAATCTATTATATCCATATTTGATTCAATATTACCACAAATAAAGTTCTCAATGTCTTTTGTTAGGTAATTTCATTATAATTTAATACAACGTAGTTACTGTATGTTGTTAAGATATATATTTATAAGGAAAATTAACTATTGTAAATGGAGACTAGAAAATATCAATGGAAAAATAAAGAAGTTGATGAAAACATTAGCTCCAATCTAGCTAAAGAACTTAAAGTTTCTAAAGTTATCTCTAAAATTTTAGTTTCTAGAGGAATTTACGACTATGATTCAGCACAAAATTATTTTAGACCCAATGAAAAACAATTTCAGGATGGTTTTTTAATGAAAGGGATGAATCTATCTGTAGAAAGATTGAACAAAGCTATCAATGACAAGCAAATTATTCTTATTTACGGAGACTACGATGTGGATGGAACATGTTCAGTTGCTATGATGGTTCGTTTTTTAAAACATCTAAAAGCCAATGTTTTGTATTATCAACCACACAGAGAAACCGAAGGTTATGGGATGTCATTAAAAAGTGTAGAATGGTCTGTAGAGAATAAAATTGATTTAGTAATTGCTTTAGATTGTGGAATAAAAGATTTTCTTGCTGCAGATGCATATACAAATGAAAATATTGATTTAATTATTTGTGACCATCATAATCCTGCCAAATCACTTCCAAATGCATTTTCAATATTAAATCCTAAGCAAAGTGACTGTACTTATCCATTTAAAGAGCTCTGCGGATGTACAGTAGGACTAAAATTAATTCAGAGCTATGTAAATAAATTCGATTTGAAACTTGATTATAGTCCTTATTATCAGTTAGCAGCGGTTGCATCTGCTGCAGATGTAGTTCCACTAATTAAAGAAAACAGGCTAATTACTTATTTGGGACTCTTAGAGATTAATAAAAATCCAATTGAACCATTTTCGTTACTGTTCTCTAAGCTAAATAAAGTTGATAATATTAATCTTGGAGACTTGATTTTTAAAATTGCCCCCAGAATAAATGCCGCAGGGAGATTAGATACTGCATTATTAGCAGCAAAATATTTAATAGCTGACTCTAAAGAAGCTGTTCAAGGATTAGATAAAATAGAATCTATTAATGCAGAACGCAGAAAATTAGATGAGTTAATGACTCAACAAGCACTACAAGATTTAGAAAATGAACCAGAAAATAGATGTACCAATTTAGTTTTTTCTAGCAGTTGGCATAAAGGGGTGGTTGGGATTGTAGCATCAAGAATTACTGAAACTTATTATAAGCCAACTATCGTTTTGTGTGGTCAAGGAGATATTATCACTGGATCTGCTAGATCCGTAAAAGGTTTTGACATATACAGAGTATTAGAAAATTTGAAACATTATTTTGTAAGATTTGGAGGGCATAAATATGCTGCTGGTCTTAGTCTTAAAAAAGAAAACTTAGAGCCATTTAAAGCGGATTTTGAAAATGAAGTTAGAAAATATATAAAAGAACAAGACCTTATTCCAGAAATTACTATTGACTCTGAGCTTTGTTTACACAATCTTTTTGAAGGAGTCAATAATCAATCAACTCCAAAAATTTATAGAATTTTAAAGCAAATGGAACCATTCGGGATTGGGAATCCAAAACCGGTTTTTCTTTTTAAGGACTTACATTTTATAAATACTCCTAGAGTAGTAGGCGAAAAGCATTTAAAGTTTAATTTTTGTGATTCCAAAAAACAAAATAAAATAGATGGTATCTGGTTTAATAGTATTTCATTTTTAAAAATCCTTAAAGAACAAGAAGCTATAGATGTTGCAGGGACAATTGATGAGAATTTCTTTCGAGGCAGCAAAACCATGCAAATAATTATTAAAGATATAAGAGTTAACTAATCTTTATTTTTTCTTGCATCTGAAATAATGTGAAGATCTCTTTGTGGATATGGTATTTTTATTTCATTATTTCTAAACTCTTGATCTATTGCTAACCTTATATCACTTTTAATATTTATTATTTCCCAGGTTTGTTGTGCCCAGAAATAAACATTAAATCTTAGGGCGTGTTCTCCAAAGTCTTCTAGTTCAATTGTTATATTCCTTCTTTTTTCTACTAATGGATGTTTTAATGCGCTTTGATAAAGAATTTCTTTTACCAATTGGGTATCAGAACCATATCCAACACCTACAGAGACATGAAATCTTGTTACCTTATCACTAATACTCCAGTTGATTACGCTTTCTCTAGTAAGATAACTATTTGGAACTATAATAGTTTTACCATCTAAAGTTTTTAATTGTGATGTTCTAATAAAAATATGATTGACTTTACAAATTTCATGATTGGGCATTTCCACTACGTCTCCTACTTTTATACTCCCGTCAAAAAGTAAAATTATACCTGAAAAAACATCTGCTAAAATTGACTGAAGACCAAATCCAATACCAACAAATAGAGCGGCAGACCCAGCAACTAAAAAAGTAATATTTATCCCTACTCCTTGGATAGCTATTATAGCAGCAACAGAATAAATGACATATTTACTTAATTGAATTATAGTGTAAGTCCCCCCTTCATCAATCCATTTTTTTTCTTTTGTAGATCTGTGGATTAAAACTCTGAAAACACTTATGGATATTTTAGATATTACAATTACAAAAAGCAAGTAAAAAACACTTCCAACGGTGAAACTAAATCTCTCGTAAGTTCCGTCAGCTTTTGCTTCAAAGTCAAATCCAAATAATTCAAGGTGAGAAATATTGCTAATTGAAAACTCTTGATGACCAATTGTTAAGGCTTCTAGAGCAAGAATACTACATACAAGTAAAAGAACTTGCTTTATTAGTTTTTTGATATTTTTTTCTCTTCCCTCTACAAGCCACCCTTTTTGTTTTAAAAATCTCTCTAAGCTTTTATTTATCCAGTTGTTTAGAATTAGCCAAATAAGTATAACTATTCCAAAGAGACTTAAATTAAGAAAATGTTCTAAACTAAAATAATCTATAAAAGCCATAATTTATTGTGTTACTATGATACCCAATTCATTTGCAAATATATTGCGAACTTTAATTAATTCCTTAATTTCTTTCATTATTGACTCACTAGAGTCATTTGAGTCCATTTCTTTAAGTACTTGTTGCTTTTCTAAAATAAGATTTTCTGTAACTCTTAATTTAAAAATAAAAACAGACTCTTCTGCAGCTTGTTTTAAACGTTCAGACTCGATTTTTGTATGAATCTGATGTTTATTCTTCCAATTCTCACTCAAAATATTCTCTGATGTTGTTAAGTCTGCAACTAGACTAGTTAGGTTTGGATTTTGGACAAAATGTTGTTCATTTAAGACTAGTCCTTTTTCCAACCCTTCTAAAAACTCATTAAAAACCATCTGATATTTTTCATTTTTATAGGAAAGCTTGTCTGATAAAATTTCCTCAACAATAAATTGTGCTAGAGGATATTCCACGGTTGATTTTTCATTTTCGTTTAACACCTCCACTTTTATAGAGTGTGCTCCATAGCTCAACATTAATCTAATAAGGTCTTGCTCTTGATTACTCAAATCGTGTTTTAATCCTTTCTGAAAAGTTTTACTTGGCAAGTTTTTTGGACTTACTGACGGTAGAGAATTTGGAGAATGTGGTTCTCTTTTAGTGCGTAATTTTTTTTGAACTTCAGTAATGAGAAGTTGCTCATCCATTTCAAATATTTGAGCAGTTTTTTTTATATATACCGATCGAGATACTGCATCTGGAATAATAGAAATTGATGTAATTATATCGTTAATAGTTTTAGAAATATTTATTGGATCATTTTTTGTTTTTTCTAGTAAGTGATTTGCTTTAAAAGAAATAAAGTCAATTTGTTGATCATTTAAATAAGATTTAAAATCTTCAGTAGATAATTGATGGGAATAACTATCAGGATCTTCTCCTTCAGGAAATAAAACTACTTTAACACTTAAACCAGCTTTTAATAGCATATCAACGCCTCTAAAAGAAGCATTAATTCCAGCTGGATCGCTGTCGTATAGAATTACAACATTATTAGTAAATCTTTTTATCAATCTAATTTGTCCATCTGTTAGCGATGTTCCACTAGAAGAAACAGCATTTTTAACTCCGTTATGGTGAAGAGAAACAACATCGGTATATCCTTCGACAAGCAAACATGAATCACTTTTAATAATTTCACTCTTTGATTGGAATAGTCCATAAAGAACATTACTCTTATTGTATATTTCGCTTTCTGGAGAATTGAAGTATTTTGCAACTTTCTTATCAGTTCTTAAAGTTCTTCCTCCAAATCCTATTATTCTCCCTGTTATATTGTGAATTGGAAAAATTATTCTCCCACGAAAAAAATCATAATTACCTTTTTCACCTTCCTTTATTAATCCAGATTTTTTTAATGGCTCAAGGCTATAATTAGAATTTTTGGCTTCATTTTCAAGAGCATTATAATCATCTGGAGAGTAACCAATTTCAAATTCTTCTATAGTCTTTAGGTTATAGTTCCTTTTTTTTAAATAGGATAATCCAACTGATTTCCCTTCATTGGTTTCTGTTAAAGATTTTTTAAAAAATTCGCTAGCAAATTGGTGTGCTAAATACAATCCTTCCTTTTGGTGCTTTGCTGCTATTTGTTCTTCAGATTCTTGACTTTCTTCAATTTCAATATTGTATTTATTTGCTAGCCATTTAAGTGCTTCAGGATAAGATAAATGTTCATGTTCCATTAAAAAAGACACTACATTCCCTCCTTTTCCAGAACTAAAGTCTTTAAAAATTCTTTTGCCAGGAGAAACCATAAAAGATGGTGTTTTTTCATTTGCAAACGGACTTAGACCTTTAAAGTTTGAGCCTGATTTTTTTAAATGAATAAAATCGCCAATAACTTCTACAATATCTGCAGAATCAAAAATTTTCGATATTGTTTCTTGGGGAATCAAATTAATTTTTAGTATAAAATTATGGATTTACAGTATAAAAATACGAATAGTTCACAGTACACAATGCAATTTTAAAAAAATGCATCAACATTTAGCTGTAGATTTTTAATTACCTATACATTTGTGTAAAATTAATAAAATGAGTAAAGATCAATACCAAGCACACGACTATTACTTTATGGATGAACTCCTTTCTGATGAACATAAATTAATTAGAGATTCTGCAAGAGCATGGGTCAAAAAAGAAGTTTCTCCAATTATTGATGATTATTACGAAAGAGCAGAATTTCCTAAGCAAGTTCTCAGCGGTCTTGCTAGTATTGGAGGTTTTGGACCATATATACCAGAGCAATACGGTGGAGCAGGATTAGATCAAATATCATATGGCTTAATTATGCAAGAACTAGAAAGGTGTGATTCAGGATTAAGATCAACATCTTCAGTTCAGAGTTCTTTAGTAATGTATCCAATTTATAAATTTGGAAGTGAAACACAAAGAAAAAAATATTTACCTAAACTAGCAAGTGGAGAAATGATTGGTTGTTTTGGATTAACAGAACCTGATTTTGGATCTAATCCAGGAGGAATGACTACTAATTTCACAGAAAATGGAGATCATTTAATTTTAAATGGTGCTAAAATGTGGATATCTAATGCTCCATTTGCAGATATAGCTGTTGTTTGGGCCAAAGACCCTAGTAACAGGATAAAAGGAGTGATTGTTGAAAGAGGAATGGAAGGTTTTCAAACACCGGAAATGCATGGGAAACATTCACTCAGAGCTTCAGCTACTGGAGAGCTTATTTTCAATAACGTAAAAGTCCCAAAAGAAAACATTTTGCCTAACAAAGATGGTCTTGGAGCGCCATTAATGTGTTTAGATTCTGCTAGATATGGTATTGCATGGGGAGCAATAGGTGCTGCAATGGATTGTTACGATTCTGCATTGAGATATTCTAAGGAAAGAATTCAATTTGATAAACCAATCGCTAGTTTCCAACTAATTCAAAAAAAGCTTGCAGAAATGATTACAGAAATTACAAAAGCACAACTTCTAACTTTTCGTCTAGGGCAACTTAAAAATGAGCAAAGAGCTACTACCCCCCAAATTTCAATGGCCAAAAGAAACAATGTGGACATGGCTTTGAAAGTAGCTAGAGAAGCAAGACAAATTCATGGCGCAATGGGAATCATGAATGAGTATTCTGTTATGAGACACATGGCCAATTTAGAATCTGTAATTACTTATGAAGGTACTCATGACATTCATTTGTTAATTACTGGTTTAGATATAACGGGGATTCAGGCTTTTAGTTAACCCACTTAAATGAGCTTATCATATCCTCCAAGTCTTCAATGATAAAACTAATGCAAGGCTTTAATGAGTCGTAATTAGGTTTTGTTTGAAAAAGTAATTGACCTGAGAAAAAATGTTGGGAACTATCAGTTATTGTAAAAGCATAATTACAAGCAGTATTGCCTTTTATTTCATAGGCTAGAGCAAAAACTTTTTCATCTTCATTTTCCCAAACTCTCTCGACAATAGCTGATGATTTAAAGCTGTGTTCGTAGACCATTTTTCTAAATCCTTCAGACATTTCCAAAAGATTATCATTCAACTCAAAATATTCACAAAGGACTTCTGCTTTAAATTCTGGAAAGATGACAGTTTTGCTGCATTTAGGATAGTCTTTAAATTTTTGTTCCCATGAAGCATAATTGGGTAGCTTAAATTTAAACATACAAGAATCTTTTATGTTGTAAGAATCTTTTACAGGTAAGTCTATTCTCAAGTAACTTTTTGGCTTTGGGAAAGTTTTTTCTCTTGTGCAACCTAGGGTTATAATTAAAATATAAACTAATAAATATTTCGGGAAATTAATCAATTCTAACTTTTAGTTTTTTGATTCTTCTTTTATCAGATGCTTCAACAGTGAAATGGTAATTTTCGTAAGAGATTCTTTCATTTTTTAATAATATTTTACCGGCTTGTTCTATGCAAAACCCCGCTAAAGTGTCTGATTCTCCCTTTGCTTTTTCAAAAACTCCCCCGTCAATATTTAAAATTTTATAAAAATCAATTAAGGGGGTTTTCCCATCAAAAATATAATTTTGATCGTCAATTTTTAAAAAGGTAACATCTCTTTCGTCAAATTCATCGGTTATATCTCCAACAATTTCTTCAAGAACGTCTTCTAATGAAACTATTCCAGATGAACCTCCATATTCATCAACAACAATTGCTAAATGGGTTTTTTCTTCTTGAAACTCTTTAAGCAAGTCATCAAGTTTTTTGTTTTCAGGTACAAATTTCGCATCTCTTAATAGTTGTTTCCAATCATATTTAGAATTTTCGTTCATATTGGCTAACAAGTCTTTAACGTATAAGACGCCTTGAATTTGATCAAAAGTTTCTTCATATACAGGAATTCTAGAAAACTTAACAGTTTTTAGTTGGTTAATTAGAGATTTATAATCTAAGTCTGTTCTAAATGCTAAAACATCAGTCCTAGGAGTCATAATTTGTTTCACATCAGTATTTCCAAATTTTGAAATCCCTTCCAAAATTTTTTTCTCCTCATTATTTTCTACACTATCTTTTGTTAAATCAAGTGCATGCTTAAGTTCCTCTGAATTTAAAAGTTCAATTTTCTTATCAATTTTCTTATCAATTATCGTTGTGCTCGATATAAGTAAATTACTCAAAGGGTTGAAAATAATTTTTAAAATGGTAATAGGTAAAGCCATTATTTTTGAAAATCTTATGTTATAATTATTTGCATAAACTTTAGGAATAACTTCTCCAAATAGTAAAATTATAAATGTAACAGATACCACTTGGATAATAAAACTCGTCAAAAAGTTTTGTATCTCAGAAGGGAAAATTTCATTCATTATTATTGAAGAAACTATAACAATAGCTACATTAACTAAATTGTTTCCAATCAATATAGTAGCTAAAAGTTTTTTTGGACTTTCTAGTAATTTTAAAATTCTGTTGCTGTTTTTGTTATCCGTTTCGTTAGATAAACTTAGTTTCTGTGAACTAGATAAGCCAAAAATTGCTACCTCAGAACCAGAAAAAAGAGCGGATAAAAACACTAAAATCAAAATAGCCAAAATCCATATTACAAGATTAGGATTTGAAAAATCTACAATTATTAAAGGTTCTAGTAAAAATTTTAAATTAAGCGAAATTTCCAATTCGTATTATTTGGTTTAAAATGGTAAATCGTCATTTTCTTCTGGAGAAGAAAATTCTTTTTCGGGTGAAGATTTACTTTCATTTTCCACAGGTTTCGTTGGGTTAGAGCTGCCTAAAGATTCTCCTGTGCTACCTAGCATGGTTAGATTATCGGTAATAACTTCTGTAGAATACCTATTGTTCCCTTCTTTATCTTGCCATGTTCTTGTTTTAAGTTTCCCTTCAATGTAGACTTTAGCTCCTTTTTTAAGGTATTTTTCTGCAATTTCTGCAAGTCCCCTCCAAGCAACGATATTGTGCCATTCTGTTTGAGAAACTTTTTCACCTGTTTTTCTGTCTTTATAATTTTCAGAAGTTGCAATTGAAAAATTTGCTACTGCTGCTCCATTTTCTAAATGCCTTACTTCTGGATCTTTTCCAAGATTACCAATTAGAATTACTTTATTTACGCTTCCTGCCATGATTTATTTTTGTCCAATCAAATTTAATTATAATCTATGAATACTTATGTTTTGATTTATATAATTTTCAACAATTTTTGGAACTGCATACTCGTTCAATTTTTTTATTTCAATTTTTTCATATTTCTTATTTTCAAAAAGTTTTTTCATATTAAATTCCCAGAAAACAATATTTAATTTTTGGTGTGTTAAAAGATGAGTGAACTCTGTTTTTCTTGAAAGTATGGTAGTTTTAATTAAGTCTTTTGGAGGGGAGAAAGTTTCTATTGGTTCTTCAAAAAGTGGAAACTGATACATGTTTTTCCAAATATCATTTTTAATTCTCTTTTCTAAAAAAATGAATTTTTCACTCTTTAAAACTATAAAATTAAAAAAACGTTCTTTTCTTACGATTTTCTTGGATTTTATTGGAAGAGAAAATATTTTATTATTATTTAATGCCCAGCAGTTATTATTTAACGGGCATGATTTACATTTAGGTCTTGCCGGTTTACATTGGAGTGCACCAAATTCCATCACAGATTGGTTATAAGTAGCTACATTTTTCTTTGGTAAATTTACTAGGGCTATTTTTTCAAATATTTTACTTCCTGCAGTAGTATCTATTGGGTCTTCAATTCCAAAATACCTGCTTAAAACTCTGAAAACATTTCCATCTAAAACTGCTTTTTTTTCGTTGAAGGCAAATGATGCTATTGCCGATGCTGTGTATTTACCTACTCCTTTAAGTTCGATTAATTTATCATAAGTTTTCGGAAATTCTCCATTTAAATCATTAGAAATAAATTTAGAAGAATAGTGTAAATTTCTTGCTCTACTGTAGTAACCTAAACCTTGCCAAAGTTTTAATACTAAATTTTCATTTGCTTTTGCAAGATCGTGTACGTTTGGAAATTTTTTAATAAACCTTAGGTAGTATGGAAGGCCTTGGTCTACTTTAGTTTGTTGAAGAATTATTTCACTAATCCATATTTTATATGGATTTTTAGTTTCTCTCCATGGTAAATTTCTTTTATTTTCGCGATACCATTTAATTAATTTTAGACTAAAATCATTATCAATCATACTTACAAAAATAAAAAACTCTGCGGTAGCTTTTTGGCTTTCATAAAT
>CESU01100512.1_pt1 | contig 10336 bp, 3 predicted proteins | sample 531141 | NCBI WGS metagenome assembly CESU01 (sample SAMEA2621401, study PRJEB7988) | marine metagenome | isolation source: saline water (ENVO:00002010), including
GAGGCTTCTGCGTTCAACAGTCCATCCAATTCCAGACCTCCCGTCCATTGGTTGGTCACGATAACCGCACCTCCTTCCAAACGAACAGATCCCCTTTGCGCTGGCTCCACACGAACACTCAAATCGACGTGCTCTATGACATCAAAATTAGCCGTAACCGTTGCAGCTTGCGTAATCGATATGCCTCCATCTGCAGAAAGATCTGAAGGGCTCACCGCAGTTCCTGTTGTGGTCCAACCCGTAAATACATTCCACTCGTCTTGGCCAATGGCCTCAACGGTATGCGCACCATAGTCCAACGTCTCAGTAGCCGGGTAGTTGTCCAATGCTGCTCCATCAACAATAATATTGCCTGACCCTGCGGGGTTCACGTCAAATACCACCTCTTGGGGATCAGCATTGGCAGCGAAATAGGCAATGATGGTTGCGTCACCGTTCAATGTGAAATTCAAATTCGGATTGGTCGGATTGGTCAGTGCCACATCCCCATCCAAGACATCCCAGAACAAAAACAATTCACCGTATTCCTCTTGCGCTTCAAGCGCCATTGGAACTCCTGAAAAATAGGTAGCATCAAGCGGCATGTCGTATGGACCGATATCCACTGAGTTCACTTGGATTTGGCCTAGTCCATCAATGATGATGGTCAAGGTCACAGATTCCACATCGTAACAATCTTCAATGCCTCCAATGAGCGTTTCGGCACATCGCTCATCAATGAAATCATGGATTTCCTGAACATTCTCCTGCCATGTGTCGTAGTCGCCATCCCAGCGATCAATTTGCCGAGGCATTTCGGGATCAATGACAGCAACCATGCTGTCCAAAACGGCGTGCATATTATCGCAACTAAAGTACGTATTGCTCAAATCAGCCCATCGGTTGATGTAGGTGGCCCAAAAGTCATCGTTTTCGAGCAGCGCATTGAACATAGGTATGTGGCCTTGACCTCCCGGGTTATTCAGCGATTCCGGATCGCAGGGATCGGCATCAGCTCCTTGCGACGGAATGCCTGTGTAATTGGCACCGTGCCCAAACGTATTGTCCATGTCCCACAAGGCATAACGCCACTTTTTTCCAGACCCATCAGGGTGACGGCCGCGCCACCATGCTGTGTTCCAATTGAGCCAGTCTGCACAAACCACAAACGAATTCAACAGTACATAGTCAATCATGCTCATGGTATTGAATACGCTTTGCACGTATTCATAGTTGGCATTTACCGTCATGTCTTGAGTCGTGATGAAGTTCACTAGTGGAGCCCAATCATCGTCACTGCCATACTCCACCCATGTTCCACCCCACGTCTTGATAAAGTCGACAAAATGCCGCGGCTGGTCGTAATATTCTGTTGTAAAATCTAAGTCATCCACCTTCTCGCGAAATTCATAAACACCCCAGTATTCTCCATTGAGGTAAAGAATACAGCTCTCATTTGTTCGCTCATCCACCTTTAATTTCGCCAAGTGACTCAGGGTTTGAACGTAAGCATCACGGATGTGGCCTCCTCCTGAATACGGATAATTATCGTTGGCAGCCGCCTTGAAAATCAAGCGTTGATATTCCTGCCGCTCCTTAACGTGAAACAATTCCCCGGGAATCGCGTGGCTGTGCCCCATCTGGTCGCGTGTGATATAATCAAACCCTTTCTGAGGGTAAGCATTCGAATCATTCCCGTGTTCGTTCGAGTCTCCACTCGCCTCACACCAGTATGTGCCATCCGCATTGAAGAATTCCAAGTGGCAAGGTTCATCGGGGACGCCTCCTCCCCAACCTCCAGGCCACGCGCCATCTTCAATGCCGTCACCAGACGCAGAAACCACAATAATTGAGTGACTGTCGTCACCAGCGAAATACGTGTTGGTATTGACATGCGAATCTGCCAAGGTACCAGAACTGTCAAACGAGCGTGCTCGAACAACGGTTGTTTCATTCACCGAAATGGGCCCTGTGTACAATGGGTCGCCCGCTGTAGGAGCATAGCCGTTGGTTGTATACCGAACGTCATATCCCGCAGGGGCTGAGATGGTCACATCGAGTCCTCCCGCATAAAAACCTGATTCTTCTTGAAACTGGGGCGTTGGCGCATAGTCATCGAACAAACCAGGATTGACCACATCTTGCGGACCTTCGGGAGTCGGATTTGTACATAATTTCCAAGTATTCGTTCCGTCGACACTGCGCACCCAACTGTGATCGGCTTGATTCGGAGTCCAATCCACTCCGAACGTGTAGGACTCAATGATGTTGCCATCAGGAGCAGAAAACACAATCGACTCGCCAATCGTTTGGGTCACCTTAAAATTGGTGTTCAAATAACCGCCAGCATAAAGAAACTCTGGAACTTCACCCTCGTTGGAGCACATGATCAACAAGTAATCACCTGAGGCAATTGTTGTCCCATCGGGGATTTCAAACATATCCGAGTTGTCCGGATTATCCGAAAGAAAATACCCCCCAAGATCAACCTCAGTTGGCCCCAGATTGTAAAATTCCACAAAATCCTCGTTGTCCCCTGCGACACCCAAAGAATAGTTGGCAGCTGAAAACTCGCTGATGATGACTTGGCCTGACACGAAGGAGGCGAAGAACACACTTAAAAAAGACAGTACAAATATTTTCATTTCTCGCTTAAAATCATTCAACATTCAAACGCCCCGTAAAGTTCCCAATCGAAGCACTTTTCAAAGTGTAGATATAGGCGCCACTTTTCAATGAGCCTCGTTCAATGACGTGACTCGTCCCGCTTACTTGCTCATCGTATACAATTCGACCTGTCGCATCCGCGATGGTAAGCGTTCGTAGCTCTCGTGTCGGGTTAGCAAAACGCAACGTGGCTGATTCCATCATTGGATTGGGAAAAAGCAGCGGTGTTTGGGAACCCAACGCAGAAGTCACGCCGCTGGACACAACGCATCCGTCTTGGATGAAGGTCAGCGTATTGTGGTAGTCGTCGTTGACCACATCAGTAATGGTTTCGATGCAAACATCATCCTGAACAGCAGACCAATACAAGCGCACCAAAGGTGCAAATTCATAGTTCTTGATCATACTCTCGTTCGCGAACGACAATCCTATCACTTCACTGCCCCCTGGAGCAAATGAAGGAGCGATGTTGTATTCAATCGGATTGACCAAGTTTATGGCTGAGGAAATTTCAATGCCACTCATCGTGAATTGATACCCCACAATGCGATTGTCTGGATTCAAAACATGAATGTCCAAGAATTGCTGTTCCCAATTCACAGCACCAATGGTAAAGTGCACCGAATCAAATGGGTTGATGATGTGATTCACTGGGAAGTTGCATTTGTCATGATATCCTGAACTATCCGGATGTTGGTGAGCCACATTGAAATGCTGACAAAGTGCCATGTGCGCTGCATCCGTCACTGTAATTTCATCATCTTGATCCACATCCGTGCACGGCATGGCTTCAATGTCATCACCAAGGATGTATTCAACATAGGAAACAGCATCGGACATTTCCTGTTCACCGTTGTTATCCAAATCTCCCATCAATTCAGTTCCATCGCAATCACCGTTGCAATCGGGTTGTGACGTGCCAAACGGAGTTCCCGTACAATCATTAAAAGGCTCACATCCTTCAACCGTTTCAACGACAAGCGCACCTGAGGTGCGGTCTAAGTTTATGCAAACTGCCGCGTGATTGTTCTCGTATGAAAGTTCGTCATGGCCCAGTGCATCGGGGATGAAGTCGTAGTTGACGCGAACAAGGAGGTAATAAGCGCCGTCCTCAACATCAGTGACGTCAATCCATTGACAGCTCAATCCTGAACTATAAATATCTCCGCAGCCAGCAGAAATCCCCATGTTGCCACATCCATACTGCCCTGTTCCCCCTCCGCTGCACTCCAAATCCATGACACAAAAGCCATTTTTGAAGCCAATCGGAATCACTTGACCTTCAAGTGTGAATAAATCGTATTTCGCATAGCCCTTGTGGTGCCAGTGGTTGTGGCAATCGCCAAATTCGAATTGATTGTTATCTTCTTCACCGGGCACTCCGATGTAGTAATCCAGCTCGCCAATATTGAGAATATGGGTGGTAAATCTCACCAACTCGCGATCGCCGAAGCCATTCAAACACCCCTCTTCAATGTAGCAATCCGACTCATTTACAGCCATCACCTCAGTACTGAGACTGCTCACAATGGCCTCAGCACTTACGATTAAATCTGGACCTGTACAATTGGGGTCACCTGGATATACACAATCGCCGCTGTCCACCTCAGCCATCGGATTGAAGTTGCAGGCAGCCTCATCCATGCATCCCGTGGGCAAACCCAAAAAGTCAAACTCCCAATCAAACCCATCTGCGCAAGGGCCTGTTGCAGACTCCACGAGCAGTTCCAAATCAAAACTGATATCGGAACTCGTGAAATTTATTTGGTGCACCTCTACGGCAATCACATTCGTACCCTCCACCAAGTCGAGCAGTACCTCGTATTCATTTAGCATGGACTCGCCATTACCAATCATTTCCGCAGCAGCAAAGGTGCTGCTCTCAATAGGACCTTCTGGCATATTGCTTCTCAGCAATTCCTCCCCATTCACATACACCACGGCTCCATCATCCCGTCGCAATCGCAGAAGTCCACTAACGCCATTGGCTTCTCCTCCTTCGTATTCAAAAGACTTCCGGAAATAAGTAGTTGTATGCTTGTTGGACGAGTCGTCGCCAAAACTAACGACCGTCGCTTCATCACCGTCACCGTAACCGAGCTCAGCATCTCCTGAAGACCAATTCGAATCATCGTATTCATAGGCCATCCAACTTGTTCCCAAGTCTTCGCCCGTATCCAAATAATTCCAGTTGGATTCCAAGTCTATTAATCCGTCGTAGTCTGCATCTCCCAATCCCATTCGAATCCAATAAGGCAGACCGCCTTCAAGTAGAACCGTCAAATTTGCCTGATCTTCACACCCCCCCTCTTCATCATCGTAATAAATTGAGCCTTCGTTCGTCTCGTCAAAGTTGCCCATGTTGCAGTAATCGTAAATCCACAATCGGGTGTCACACTCAACATCACACGTGGAAAACAAGAACATGCCATTTGATGGTGGGACAAATTGATACCATGCGCTTCCTGTCGTTTGATTCACAGTGCCATAATCCGCTTCTGTCAACTCAAATGCATCATTGCAATTGACACCGGGAGCACAGTCAAAGCTGGTGGTCTCAACGAAGCCAATTGAATTGCCTGATGCAATCTCAATTCCATCTTGGTAAATCCAGTAACCTCCGGGTTCGAAAATCCCATCGCCGAAGCTGTCATAGATGGAAAACTGCAAGCACGTATTTTCCAGCGAGCCGTCCAAGCAAATCGTATCCCCCTGAGCTTCTCCTGAGGCAATCACCTCATTGCCAAGCAACAATTCCCATGAAGTTTCATTTGGATAAGCATCAGAAACGATGACAACTTCAATGGTAGACTCACCCTCCTCGCATTGTGCACTCGAATTTAGGGAAATGCCTAACGTGCAAAAAACAAAAAAGAGTGGCAATCTTAAACGATAGAAATGGCTTGAGAAGAGCATTGGTTTCATTTTTTACAAGTCACGACGAACATCGAAGGTAAAGCATATGCACTTATTCAACTTAAGGGACCACAAAAGGGTTGCACAGTAGCTTGAAAGAGTGAGTGGATGTCTTATTTTTGCACAATGGCACACGACTCTAACCAAGGACATGACAGCGAACCTGAACAGAACGAAATAGGCGGACCTGTCGCATTTGCGATTATGCTTTTCGGACTGATTATCACGGTTATCGCCTTCCTCGCCTAAGGTTCTACCCTTCAGCAGTGAGACACATGATCAGCTGCAATTCCTTACTGGACAGGGCTTTAACGTCTGAATTCGATGGTTTTATTCACGCTGACGCGTTCATCGCACCAAATCCATCTCTTGAACCAGGTGACCCGCTCCCGCATAGACATCAGTGATCCACAGCACATAACGAATATCCACCATTATGTTTCTGCACCTCGACTCATCAAAAAGAATATCACTCATGGTGGACTCCCAAGATCGATCGAAATTGATTCCCACGAGGTAGCCATTGCCATCAATAGCAGGAGATCCTGAATTTCCTCCGGTCGTATGATTCGAGCCGGTGAAGCATATTGGCAAACTCCCCGATTCATCGGCGTAATCCCCCCAATCTTCCGCTCTCAGGGCTTCGACCAAATCAATAGGCAGATCAAAATCCGAATCGCCCGGGACGTATTTCTGCAAAATTCCTTTTGCAGTTGTGAACGGCCGATACTCCATCCCATCGTATGGAGACGAACCCTCTACCTTTCCATACGTCAGACGCATGGTGCTATTGGCATCTGGAAAAAATGCACGTTCGGGAAACAAACTGCGCAGTGCAGAGGTGTAAACTCCCGTAAGCGAATCTAGGGACATGGTGTGTTTGCGGTAACCAGCCGCGACTTCGTTGAAATACACATCTCGCATCGATTGAATGAGAACATAAGCGGGATCTTTTGCAAGCTTTGAAAAAGCCTTCTTATTGCTCTTATCTAACATACTCAAGACACTTTGCTCATCGGCAAATACACTTTTCTCAAACAACTGCTCCGCCCACTTCTGTGGATCATGTATATTCTGAAGTATTTCTGGAATGAACTTAGGCTCCATGTGTGCGGAATACGGGGCAATCAGTGAAGCCAAAATATCCTCGTCCACACGGGCTTCGTATTGCCGAAAATGATCTGCAGTGACGGACTGCAAATCTGCTATCACGCCCTCAAGCTCTCCTGCGTCTTCCAACTTTTCCCATGATTCAATCAAGGAGGAAAAAGATTGAGCAAAACTCAAAATATCTGGCCCGTAATACACCCATTCGATAAACATGCTGCGGGCCATCTTAAACGGAAACAAAGCCGAATTCTCTGCTTGCATGGCTGAAATCACTCGCATCCATTGGGGATTCGATTCAGCCGCTGCGCGTGCCATAAACTCCATCTCTAAGTCCCGCTTATTTCCAACAGCGTCCAATTCCATCAGACCTTTGTTCTGACCGATCCACTTTTTCCACGCGTTTGCAATGGAACTCTGCTTATCTGCGTATGCAATTCGAAGTTCAGCCGATTCTGCACGCGCTGCATTGATTACAGCGAGTGAAGCTTCGCGCATGTCTATTCGAGCGGGATTCAACTTCTCGACGACACGAGACACAGCATCGCTCGTCAGGTACTGCTCCGTGCGACCAGGAAAACCAAAAACCATGGTGAAATCACCTTCTTGAATGCCACCGACATTTACCGGTAAATGATGCCCCGGGCGGAACGGCACATTGTCAGCTTTATAATCCGCAGGTTGATTATCCGAATTTGCATAAATCCTAAACATGCTAAAATCGCCGGTATGGCGGGGCCAAACCCAGTTATCCGTATCTCCACCAAATTTGCCCACCGCTGAAGGTGGAGCCCCTACCAATCGCACATCGTTGTATGTAATGGTCGTTATCAAATAATAGCTATTCCCAAAATCAAACGCAACGACCTTTCCTTCCAGCCCTGATCCGTCGGTGGCAGTCTGAATCAAATCCTCTTTGGTTTGCGCTGGATCAGCGGAAGCCGCAACCGCTTTCGTAACATCTTCAATGCGATGAATGAAGCGGGCGAATAAATCTGGATTCACCAATTCATCATCACGAGTCATCGCCCAAAACCCATCTTTTAGATAATCATTTTCCACAGTGCTGTGGTACGCAATTTGACCAAATCCACAATGGTGATTCGTCAGCAAAAGGCCTTCACTACTAATCATCTCAGCCGTGCAGCCCCCATTAAAATGGACAACAGCATCCTTCAAGGAGCCTTCATTGATGCTATAAATATCCTCGGCAGAAAGATGCATTCCCATTGCCTGCATGTCGCCTTCAACAGCATTGAGCAAAGTGGGAATCCACATTCCCTCCTTGGCATGCAAGCCAAAGCATACGGCCAAAGCTAAAGCGAGTCCTTGTAATTTCTTGAAGAAGCAAAGTACTTCGCCTTGAATCTGAATAGTATCCATTTCTGTTGAATCAAAAAGATGTGGATGCCGAATATAGTTCCCCACAAATTGAGTGCCCAAAGCTCGGCAGTGTTAGTTTTACAACGTTCACTCATATTGAACTCTTCGCACCATGAACGACCAGATAATTGATTTGCGCTCTGATACCATTACACGGCCAACCCCAGAAATGCTCCAAGCGATGCACGGCGCCAAAACAGGCGACGATGTATTTGCTGAGGATCCGATAACGGTAGAACTGCAAGAACGTTGCGCGGCCCTATTTGGTCACGAAGCTGCGTTGTATTGCCCTTCTGGAACCATGACAAATCAGATCGCAATCAATGTTCATGTGCGGCCGGGAGATGAGGTCATTTGCGACCGCAAATCTCATATATACAATTACGAAGGCGGAGGCATTGCTAGGAACTCTGGTGCGTCTGTGCGACTCCTTGAAGGGAACAATGGTCGATTTATATGGTCAGATGTTGAAAAGGAAATCAATCCCAGCGACAGTCATTATTCGCGTTCGTCCCTCGTCTCAGTAGAAGATACATGCAATCGCGGCGGTGGATCTGTTTGGAACATGGATGATCTGCGGGGCATTCAAGCGGGTTGCGCACGCTCAAACCTTCCATTGCACTTAGACGGCGCGAGAGTTTGGAATGCCGTCATTGCGCGAAATGAAAATAAAGTACCCAGTGAAGAAGTTTGGAGGAACTATGGCCAGACGTTTGACTCCATTTCAATCTGCTTTTCCAAAGGTTTGGGTGCGCCGGTTGGTTCTGTATTGATCGGCAATCGAGATTTCATTGCTGAAGCGCATCGCACACGAAAAGTCCTCGGCGGTGGAATGCGGCAAATTGGTGGACTCGCTGCAGCTTGCATGCATGCGCTAGATTGCGAATTGCCCCGAATGAATCAGGATCATTTTCACGCGCAAGCTCTAGCAAAATCGCTGGAGGAGGTGAACTGCGTGGAATCTATAGAACCTGTAGAAACGAACATTGTGATATTCAGTCTGAAGTCAAACGTTTCGCCCGACCGATTTGTAAAATGGGCGGAAAAGCAGGGGATTTCATGCTTCCCTTTTGGTGGACAAAAAGTTCGATTCGTCACACACCGTGACGTATCTCAAGAGCATATTGAACGCGCCTGCAAGATTTTGGGTCAGGCAGAACTTTGATTCTCGACTAAATCACTGCGTCACATTCAGTGCGTAAACGAGTGTTCTCTCTTCGTCTTGGAACTGAATCGTGTAGCGACCCAACGGCCAAGAACTGACATCGAAAACAGGCTCACCTGCCCCATGCCACTGGCGTTGGGCAACCCGCCTTCCAGTTGCATCAAAGGCACAAGCATTCCAACCATTGCTTCCGCAGTCAATGTTCATGAAAACCGCATCTGAAGATGGATTGGGGTAGATCAACCGCTCAGCCAAACCCAACTCACCAAGGCCTAAAGAGCAATCATATACCGTCAAAAATATAACGTCTGTCAATGAGCATCCCGTTTCAGTCGCTCCGAATAGCACGAGGCTATATGTCCCCGGTGCAAAGTCCCCTGGTGCAACGTAAAAAAATTGATTCGTTGAGCCATCATGCCATTCGTATGAATAGCCAGGGGGTCCATAAACAAACAGTGGCTCGTCTTGGCAAATAATGGTATCATTTCCTATGAAAAAATCAGAAGCCTCCACCTCAGGGATGTAAGCTGTGACAGAATTCACACAGCCATTGGCATCACTCAACGCCAGCTGGTAAGTACCTGGGAGCAAACCATAAAGGTTTTGCTCCTCGGATTGGAATTCATTTGCGCCCGTCCAGGCAAAATCATAGTCTCCGTTAGCTCCACTTACAGTAATTTCAACTGAGCCATCCGCGGACCCTGCGCAAGATGCTTCTGTGATTGCCGTCTCAACACTCCATGGTTCAGGCTCAGTAATGGTTCGTGTAATGGTAAAGTCCACACCACAAGTGGTGGTGATTGCCGCGGTATACGTACCCGGAACCAAGTCATAGATCCAAGAGTCATCCGAAGCGAAACCATTGGGGCCGGTCCAAGAACAACTAAAGTCAGCACCTCCTGCATTCACGTAAGGAAGTAGCAAGCCATTGGCCTCAAAATCTTTATCCAATGGACACGTTACGTTTCGTTGCTGAGCATCGGCATTCAAATCACTTTCCTCCAAGGTGGAAACTGTAATGTAAGCATCTCCAGTCTGTCCGCCCCAACCTTCGACTTGAATGAGGTACAAAGCGCCTGCCTCTAAACAACTTGTGTACATTACCGAACGGTATCCACC
>CESU01012957.1_pt1 | contig 10303 bp, 6 predicted proteins | sample 531141 | NCBI WGS metagenome assembly CESU01 (sample SAMEA2621401, study PRJEB7988) | marine metagenome | isolation source: saline water (ENVO:00002010), including
CTCCTCCAAATGGATATGATTCTAAAAATTTCTTTCCAAAATTAGTGTTGTTAGTAAATATATACAAAGCAAGGGGGTGAGAGTATCTTTCTATTAATTCATCAATTTCACTAAATTCTTCGTATTCAATTATTGGTAATATTGGTCCAAATATTTCGTTCTCCATTATCTTAGAATCTAGATTCTCGATCTCCACTATTGTTGGTTCGAAAAACTTATTATCCATATCAAATTTACCACCGTATAATATTTTTTCATTTTTAATCAATGAAACAAGATATTTCATATGTTTTTCACTAATTATCCTTCCATACTCTTCACACTTTATTACATCTTTACTGTAAGTTTTTGTTATTTGATTAATTAATTCTTTAATTAATCTGTTTTTTATTTTTTTGTTTACAATTAAAAAATCTGGTGCTATACAAGTTTGACCACAATTTGTAAATTTTCCCCAAACTATTCTTTTTGCAGTAACTTTTATTGAAGCAGTTTCATCAATTATGCATGGATTTTTACCTCCAAGTTCAAGAGTCGTAGGAGTTAAATTTACAGCTGCTGCCTTTGCAACAATTTTCCCTACTTCAATACTTCCTGTAAAAAATATATAATCCCAATTAAGTTCTAATAAATCAGATGCTATTTTCGGACCACCAACAACAACATCTACGTGTCCAGAATCAAAAACTGAACTTAAGATGTCGGTTAATACTTGACTTGTTTGAACAGAGTATTCTGAGGGTTTTAATAAAACAGTATTTCCTGCTGCAATTGCTCCAATTAATGGTGCGATAGATAATTGAAATGGATAATTCCAAGGAGATATATGTAATGTATTTCCTAAAGGTTCAGGAATAATATAATCTGACGAAGGAAAATTTATTAAATTTGATCTAACTGATTTTCTTTTAACCCATTTTTTTATTCCCTTCAAGGCAATATTAATTTCAGAATAAACAAAATGAATTTCAGTCAAGTAACTTTCACCTGATGATTTTCCTAAATCATTAAACAGTGCAAGTTCGATTTCTTTTTCATTTGATTTAATTTCTTTTAAAAGATCCTTAAGTTTTTGCCTTCTAAAGTCAATACTTAATGTTTTTTTTGACTTAAAATAAGTTTTTTGGTTATCAATTATTGATTCTAATGATTTATCCATAAAAAAAGGCTTTTTTATAATAGTTAAATTATGATTTTGATAAAAATATGAATAATATAACTGATCAGTTATATTAATTAATTTTTTGTTTAGTTTTATATATGTATTAGTTTTACTCCTTCTCTATGGATTAGGGGTTTTTTTTTAGAAATGAGTTTAAATAAATATAGTAAAGTAGTTACACAAGACCCTTCGCAACCTGCTGCTAAGGCAATGCTTCACGCCATTGGATTGTCTAACAGTGACTTGTCTAAACCTTTTGTAGGTATTGCTAGTACCGGGTACGAAGGCAATCCTTGTAATATGCATTTAAATGATTTATCTAAACATATTAAAGAGGGTATTAACAATAATGAATTAATTGGTTTAATTTTTAACACAATTGGTGTTAGTGATGGTATTTCTATGGGAACACAAGGTATGAGATACTCTTTACCCTCCAGAGATATTATTGCAGATTCGATAGAAACTGTAGTTCAAGCAATGGCTTATGATTCATTAATTACTGTTGTTGGATGTGATAAAAACATGCCAGGAGCATTAATGTCAATGCTAAGACTTAATAGACCATCTATATTAGTTTACGGAGGAACAATTGCACCAGGGTGTCATAAAGGAAAGAAACTAGATGTTGTTTCTGCTTTTGAAGCATGGGGAGAAAAAGTTTCCGGAAAAATTGATGAGAATGAGTTTAGTGATATTATAAAAAACGCTTGTCCTGGAGCAGGTGCTTGCGGAGGAATGTATACTGCCAATACTATGTCATCAGCTATTGAAGCAATGGGAATGTCTCTTCCATACAATTCTTCTAATCCTGCAACAAGTTCTGAAAAAATTAAAGAATGTGACTTAGTAGGAAAATCAATTTTTGATTTAATTAAACTTGATTTAAAACCTTTAGATATAGTCAACAAAGAATCTATTAAAAATGCAGTTAGATTAATTACTGTTTTAGGTGGATCGACAAATGCAGTCCTTCACATGCTTGCTATTGCAAAAAGTGCAAATATAAATTTCACAATTGATGACTTTCAAGATATTTCAGAAGTAACTCCATTTTTGGCAGACTTAAAACCAAGTGGAAAATTCCTTATGGAAGACCTTCATAATATAGGTGGAGTCCCTGCAGTAATGAAATACATGTTAGAAAATGATTTATTGAATGGTGATTGTATGACAGTAACTGGAAAAACAATTAAAGAGAATTTAAAAGATGTTAAGTCTTTAGATTTTACACAAGAAATAATAAAACCATTATCAAATCCTATAAAAGAATCTGGACATATAAGAATTTTGTATGGTAATATCGCTTTAAATGGTTCAGTTGCTAAAATTACTGGAAAGGAAGGGCTAAAGTTTTCGGGAAAAGCTATTGTTTTTGATTCTGAACAAGATGCAAATAATGGTATCAAAAATGGTTTAGTTAAAAAAGGTAATGTTGTTGTAATTCGATATGTTGGACCTAAAGGAGGACCAGGTATGCCTGAAATGTTAAAGCCTACTTCAGCTATTATGGGGTGTGGATTAGGTAAAGATGTTGCTTTAATAACAGATGGTAGGTTTTCCGGTGGAACTCATGGTTTTGTGGTAGGTCACATATGTCCTGAAGCTCAAGATGGTGGTAATATAGCACTTATAAAAAATAATGATACAATAACTATTAATGCAATTACTAATTCAATTTCAGTAGAAATTTCTGAAAAAGATTTGAAAAATAGACGTTTAGATTGGATTAAACCTGAACTAAAATTTAAAAGTGGAGTTTTATTTAAATATTGTAAAAATGTTTCAAACGCTTCAAATGGTTGTATAACTGATAATTAAATGAAAAATATAAATAATAAAATATCAGGAGCTGAAGCCGTAATTAGATCATTGATTGAAGAGAATGTCGATCTTATATATGGATATCCAGGTGGTGCAATAATGCCAATTTATGATGAGTTGTTTAAGTTTCAAGAAAAGATTAACCATATCTTAACTAGACACGAACAGGGTGCTACTCATGCCGCTCAGGGCTTTTCAAGAGTATCAGGAAAAGTAGGCGTTGTAATGGCTACCTCTGGACCTGGGGCAACTAATTTAGTAACTGGGATAGCGGATGCTCAAATAGATTCAACTCCAATGGTATGTATAACTGGGCAAGTTGCATCTCACTTACTTGGATCTGATGCTTTTCAGGAAACTGATATTATAGGTATATCAACCCCAGTAACTAAATGGAATTGTCAAGTAACTAAAGCTAAAGATATTCCTAAAATTTTGGCTAAGGCATTTTATATAGCAAAATCAGGAAGACCTGGACCTGTTTTAATAGACATTACTAAAGATGCCCAATTTGAGTTAATGGATTATAAATATGAAAAATGTCTCTCTGTAAGGAGTTACAAGCCAGTACCAGATTATTCCATAGAACAAATAAAAAAAGCTAGTCTCTTAATCAATGAAGCAAAAAAACCATTTATTGTTTTTGGACAAGGTGTAATTTTAGGTAATGCTGAAAATGAATTTAAGGATTTAATTGAAAAAACAGGAATTCCGTCTGCCTGGACAATTCTTGGTCTATCTGCATTACCAACAGATCATTATTTAAATGTTGGGATGGTTGGAATGCATGGAAACTATGGTCCAAATGTCCTTACAAATGAATGTGATTTATTAATAGCTATAGGTATGCGCTTTGATGATCGTGTAACTGGGAATTTAGAAAGTTATGCTAAACAAGCTAAGATCATTCATATGGAAATTGATCCAGCTGAAATTGATAAAAATATTGAATGTGATGTTGCCGTTTTAGGTAATGTTAAAGATACTATTCCATTATTATCTTCAATTGTAAATAAAAATTCTCATAAAGAATGGCTTGAAAAATTTAATAATTTTTATGATATTGAATTTAAAAAAGTAATTAATGATGAAATTAATCCTACAAAAGAAGGTTTAACAATGGCGGAAGTTATTAAAGAAATTAATAATTCAACTAATGGAGATGCAATAATTGTTACTGATGTTGGACAACATCAAATGGTTACTTGTAGATATGCAAAATTTAATAAATCTAAATCAAACGTCACCTCTGGTGGATTAGGAACTATGGGTTTTGCACTTCCAGCGGCTCTTGGAGCAAAAATGGGTGCTCCTGAAAGGGAAGTAGTTGCTGTTATTGGAGATGGCGGATACCAAATGACAATTCAAGAACTAGGAACAATTTTTCAAACAGGAAGTGCAGTCAAAATTGTTGTATTAAATAATAATTTTTTGGGAATGGTTAGGCAATGGCAAGAAATGTTTTTTGATAAAAGATATGCATCAACAGAGTTAGTAAATCCAGATTTTGTGACTATTGCAAAAGGATATTATATTGAAGCTGAAAAAGTAAGTGAAAGAAAAAAATTAAAAAACGCAGTCAATAAAATGATAAAATCTAAAAAACCTTATTTTTTAGAAGTTACTATTGAAAAGGAAAATAATGTGTTTCCAATGATTCCAACAGGAGCTTCAGTCTCAGAAATAAGACTAGAATAATATGAAAGATTTGAAAACAACATTTACTGTATCTATTTATACTGAAAACAATATTGGATTGCTTAATAGAATTTCTGCAATATTTTTAAAAAGGCATATAAATATTAACAGCTTAACAACTTCTCAATCTGAAATTAAAGATATTTTTAGATTTGTTATTGTTGTGAATGCATCAGAGTTTATGATTAAAAGATTAGTTAAGCAAATAGAAAAACAAATTGAAGTCATTGCTTCTTTTTACCATACTGATGATCAAACAATTTTTTTAGAAACAGCTTTGTATAAAGTTAAATCTAAATCTCTTTTTGATGAAAAACATATTCAAAAAATCATAAAAAATAGTCAAGCTAATATTGTTACAGTTTCTCCAAATTATTTTGTTATTGAAAAGACAGGTTGGAGAGAGGATACTGAAAAATTATATAATGAATTGGAACCCTATGGATTACTACAATTTGTAAGATCTGGCAGAATATCAGTTTCTAAAGAACCAATGAATATTTCCAATATACTTGGATTAAACTCAGATAAATAAATTATGAAAAATTATTTTAATCAATTATCGTTAAGTCAAAAAATTGATCAATTAGGAAAATGTAGATTCATGGACTCTTCAGAGTTTTCAAATGGGGTTTCAGTTTTATTAGGAAAAAAAATTGTAATTATAGGTTGTGGAGCTCAAGGTTTAAACCAAGGCCTAAATATGAGAGATTCAGGATTAGATATTTCGTACGCATTAAGAAAGGAAGCTATTTCACAAAAAAGAGATTCTTTTGTAAATGCAACATCAAATAATTTTAAAGTTGGAACTTTTGAAGAAGTAATTCCTGATTCTGATATGGTATTAAATTTAACACCTGATAAAAATCACACTAATGTTGTTAACACCTTAATGCCATTAATGAAGAAAAATTCAATTCTTTCTTATTCTCATGGATTTAATATCGTTGAGGAGGGTATGGAAATAAGAAAAGATATTACAGTGGTTATGGTTGCGCCTAAATGCCCTGGATCAGAAGTTAGAGAAGAATATAAAAGAGGTTTTGGTGTGCCTACACTTATAGCAGTACATCCTGAAAATGATCCTCAAAACATAGGAATGGATGTTGCAAAAGCATACGCAGTGGCAACAGGGGGGAATAGAGCAGGAGTATTAGAATCTTCTTTCGTAGCAGAAGTTAAATCTGATTTAATGGGAGAGCAGACAATTTTATGTGGAGTATTACAAACGGGATCAATTTTGTCCTTTAATAAAATGGTAGAAAATGGTATAGAGCCAGGATATGCCTCAAAATTAATACAGTTTGGATGGGAAACAATTACTGAAGCATTAAAACACGGAGGAATTACCAATATGATGGATAGATTAAATAATTCTGCTAAGATAGAAGCTTATAATCTTTCTGAAAGTTTAAAAGAAATAATGAGACCTTTATTTGAAAAACATATGGATGATATTATGTCTGGATATTTTTCTTCAACAATGATGGACGATTGGAATAATAATGATGTTAATTTATTAAACTGGAGAGCTGAAACAGGGAAAACAGCTTTTGAAAAAACATCTCCTTGTGTTGATGAAATTTCAGAGCAAGAGTTTTTTGATAACGGATTATTGATGGTAGCTTTCATTAGATCGGGTGTTGAATTAGCATTTGAAACAATGACAAGTTCAGGGATTATTGATGAATCAGCATACTATGAATCTTTACATGAAACTCCGTTAATAGCAAATTTAATAGCAAAGAAAAAATTATTTGAAATGAATCGAATAATTTCTGACACTGCCGAATATGGATGTTATTTGTTTGATCATGCATGTAAACCATTATTAAAAGATTTTTTTACAAAAATTGAATCAAAACACATAGGGAAACCATATATACATTCAAATAAAATTGATAATTCAATATTAATTGAAATCAATGAAAAAATTAGATCACACCCTGTTGAAATTATAGGAAAAAAGTTAAGAATGTCAATGACTTCAATGAAAAAAATTGTTTAATAAAAATTATAAATCATGAATACTGTCCCAAAAGAATTTCAAATTAATGACTTAATTAATCATAATGAATATCTGATTGATGGTGAAATATGTAAATGGAATGGCAAACAGACACAGGTTTTTTCAACATTACTTTGTGATTCTGATGATAAAGAACCTTTGCTAATAGGAAACACTCCAGAAATGTCAGGTGATTACGCTTTAAAAGCATTAGATGCTGCTCATTCAGCATTTAATTACGGGCAAGGTATTTGGCCAACTATGAAAGTTTATGAAAGAATTAAATGCATGGAATCATTTGTAACAAAAATGATTACCAAAAGGGAAGAAATCGTTAAACTTTTAATGTGGGAAATCGGAAAAAATTTAAATGATTCAAGGAAGGAATTTGATAGAACTGTTGATTATATCAATGATACAATCCTGGAATATAAGAGAATTGATAGAAAGGGAGCAACATTTCAAAATAAATCTGGTGTAAGGGCGTTAATTAGAAGAGGACCATTAGGTGTAGTATTGTGTTTAGGTCCTTATAACTACCCTTTAAACGAAACATTTGCATTGTTAATTCCTGCAATTATAATGGGAAATACAACAATTTTTAAACCAGCTAAACATGGGGTTTTGTTAATTGCACCTCTTCTAGATGCATTTAATGATTCTTTTCCCCCTGGAGTTGTAAATATTGTTTTTGGGAGAGGAAGAGAAATAGCAAGTCCAATAATGAAAAGTGGTAAAATTGATGTTTTAGCCTTAATAGGACATAGTTCATCTGCAATTTCACTTCAGGATTTGCATCCTCAAAAAAATAGATTAAGGTTAGTATTAGGTCTTGAAGCTAAAAATCCTGGAATAATATTAAAAGATGCTGATATTGATTCAACAGTGAAAGAATGCATTTCAGGAACCTTATCATTTAATGGCCAAAGATGTACAGCATTAAAAATACTATATGTTCATGAAGATATAAAAGAAGAGTTTTTGTCTAAATTCACAAAAGCTGTAGATGAATTGAAATTAGGCTTGCCATGGGAAAACACACTATTAACTCCTTTACCTGAGACATCTAAGCCAAAATATATTTCTGATTTAATAGACAATGCAATTGATCTTGGAGCTAAGATATTAAATAAAAAAGGTGGTATAAAACAAAAGAATTTTGTATTTCCTGCTGTTTTGTATCCAGTTACTAATGATATGAATGTTTATAAAGAAGAACAGTTTGGTCCTGTTATTCCTGTCATTTCCTTTAAAGACATAACAATTCCGATAAAAGACATGTCTGAATCAAATTATGGACAGCAAGTAAGTATCTTTGGTAAAGATGTAGATACATTAGGTCCAATAATCGATTCTATGGTTAATTTAGTTTGTAGAGTTAATTTAAATAGTGCTTGTCAAAGAGGACCGGATATATATCCATTTACTGGAAGAAAAGATTCTGCTGTTGCAACTTTGAGTGTTCATGATGCACTTAGATCATTTTCAATTAGAACATTTGTAGCATCTAAAGATAATGAGCTAAATAGGAGTATACTTAGAGATATGATTGATTCAAAAAAATCACACTTTATAAGAACTGATTATTATCTCTAGTTGTTAAGCATTACCGGCATTACAAGCATTGTTATTTTTTCGTCGTCAGAACCAGACTTAGTTGGAGTTAAAATACCAGCCCTGTTAGGTAAAGACAATTCTAATTTAACTTCATCAGAACTTAAGTTTGATAACATTTCGGTTAAAAATCTAGAATTAAAACCAATTTGCATATCATCACCATTATAATTACATATTAACCTTTCTTCAGCTTTATTACTATAATCTAAATCTTCTGCAGAAATGACAAGTTCATTTCCTGTAATCTTAAGTCTAACTTGATGAGTTGTTTTGTTAGAGAAAATACTTACTCTTTTAGTAGAATTCAAAAACAATGATCTATCAATAGTAAGAATATTTGGGTTTTCTTTAGGGATAACTGCTTCATAATTTGGATATTTACCATCAATTAACCTGCATGTTAAAGATAGGTTTGAAAAGGTAAATTTAGCATTACTTTCATTAAAATCAATTTTAACTTCATATTCACTTGTTGCCAATATTCCTTTTAAAATATTCAATGGTTTTTTGGGCATTATAAATTCAACAAGTTTCTCAGACGTATAATCAGTTCTTACATATCTAACTAGTTTATGAGCATCTGTTGCTACAAAAGTTGAATTTTCACTTGAAAACTGAAAAAAAACTCCACTCATCACTGGTCTTAAATCGTCATTTCCTGAAGCAAATATTGTAGTGTTTATTGCTTCAAATAAAACTTTTGAAGATATTGATGAATTATTGGGATCAGTTATTGGTAAAGTCTTTGGAAATTCTTCAGCTTTAGCATAAGCTAAGGCATATTTACCATGATTTGAACTAATTTCAATTGTATTATTTTCTAATATATTAAAGGTAAGTGGTTGTTCAGGAAAAGTTTTTAAAGTATCTATTAATAATTTAGCTGGTACCGCAATAGAACCATTATCCTCAGATTCAATTTTAATTTCTGCACTTAAAGTTGTTTCCAAGTCAGATGCTGTTATTTTTAATATAGATTCTGAGATATCGAATAAAAAATAGTCTAAAATCGGAAGTGTATTATTAGTGTTTAAAATACCACCTAAAACCTGTACGTTTTTTAGTAATAATGAGCTTGATGTTATGAATTTCATAAAGTATGTTAATATGCAATAAATATATTAGAAACTATTGTTATAATAAAACATATTTATTAACACTGGTTAATTAAATTTTATAGTTATTACATCTCTGTAATTTAGTCCAAATAAGCTAGATGCTCCTCCAAATGTGTAAGGATTACTTTTGTATATGGAAAGTTCTAAATAATTAGATTTATTAAATAGTGCTATTTTCTTTCCTATTTCTTTTCTATTTTCTTTTTCAATATCAAATCTTATAGCATTTCCATAAGAGCTAACTATTTCCTTAAATATGTAATTTCTAGCATTAATTTCAAATGATCTTGATTTACCAAATTCTAAAAATATTTTTTTAGAAATATTTGTAATAACGTTATCGTAATTATCTACATATATTACATTTCCTGAAATTTCATTTGTTTTTTCATTCAAAATTGGATTTAAATTATATAATTCTTTTAAAACATTTATTTTATTTCCAACTAAATCAATTGATCCTCCCCTGTAAATATGTGCAGCTATTTTTACAAAAACATCAATAACGGAAAATGTTGAAACTTTATCATTATGAATATTAATTTCAATAATCTTTTCAGGATTTATTTTAGATGCAAGTAATGACATAATGCCATTATTTGCGCAAATAAAATAATGATTATCTAAAATAATTACCAATTGACTTTGCTCAATTGTTTTTTCAGAATCTACTCCAATTATATGAATGGAGCCATCAGGAAAGTTTTTATAACTATTTTCTATTATATATGCTGCTTCTACTATATTAAATGGAGAAATCTTATGAGAAATATCTACAATGTTTACGTTTTCTAATTCTTTATACAAGGCGCCTTTTACTGAACCAACGTAATGATCTTTATTTCCAAAATCTGTTGTTAATGTTATAACACTCAT
>CESU01027284.1_pt1 | contig 10296 bp, 8 predicted proteins | sample 531141 | NCBI WGS metagenome assembly CESU01 (sample SAMEA2621401, study PRJEB7988) | marine metagenome | isolation source: saline water (ENVO:00002010), including
TAGATTAATTACTTTTGTGTTTATAATGAGGTTAAATTATATTTTGAGAACAGATCGTAAATCGTTGCAGTTGTTTTATATTTTGAAGACAGTAGTTTTTATAATCTTTTTCGCTATTTTTTCATGCCAAAGAACATCAAAAGTAGAAAGTGATATTTCAGCTATAGATATTGATATTACTATAGAACGGTTTGATCAACTCTTTGCATCTTCCAAACCTTCGGACCTTACTGTTTTAAAAGAATCATATCCATTTTTATTTTCAAAAAAATTTCCTGATTCTGTTTGGACTCGTCGAATGAAAGATCCAATTCAAGCAATGTTAGCGGATGCTGTAGACAGTGTATACGTTGACTTTAAACCAATAGAAGCAGAAATCGAATTGTTTTACCAACACCTTAAATATTATAACAAGCCTTTAAAAGTACCTCGATTAATCACGGTCTTGTCAGACGTAGATTACCGAAACAAAATAGCAGTAACAGACACAGTTGTACTTATTGCTTTAGACACTTATCTTGGGAATGATCATGAGTTTTATACCAGTTTTTATGATTATATCAAACAAAACTTGAATCCAAGACAAATAGTTCCAGACTTAGCAACATCATATGCTGAACAAATGATATACCAACCAAATAGGGTGACCTTCTTAGACGAAATGATCTATTTTGGAAAGCAATTGTATTTGAAGGATTTATGGATTCCTTTTAAGGCTAACTATGAAAAAATTGGGTACTCAGTCTCAGAGTATGAGTGGTCTGAAGATAATGAGTTTTATATATGGCAGTACTTTGTTGAGAATGAATTACTTTATCAAACAGACCGAAAATTATTAGGAAGATTTATTCTAGCGGCTCCTTTCTCCAGATTTAATTTAGATTTAGACAGTGAATCACCTGGAAGACTAGGTCAATATATAGGCTGGAAAATAGTTAAGTCTTACATGAATAATAACCCCAAGTCAGTTCTTGAAATGCTGCAAATGACTCCGCAAGAAATTTTTAGTAATGCAAAATTTAAACCCAAAAGATAATGGCAAATACACACACCTCAAAAATACAAATTACAGTAGGGTTAGATGATAATCGAATTCCAGAAAAGTTAAGTTGGACTGCTCAAGATGGCGGTGTTTCTAACGAAGAGGCTAAAGCTATAATGCTATCTGTATGGGACCAAAAAAAACAGGAATCTCTTAGAGTTGATTTGTGGACAAAGGATATGCCAGTTGATGAAATGAAGCTTTTCTTTCATCAAACTTTGGTAACTATGAGTGATACTTACTTAAAAGCAACTCAAGACGAAAAAATGGCTGATACTATGAAAGATTTTTGCGACTATTTTGCTGAAAAACTAGACCTTGCTAAAAAGTAGTCTACCACACATTTAGACGGTTTGAGTCTAGCTTCAAAAATATAAACACCAATATAGTAAAACCCCAAAGACCGGACCCTCCGTAGCTAAAAAACGGAAGTGGTATTCCAATAGTTGGAATTAACCCCATGACCATGCCAATATTAATCAGAAAGTGAGCAAACAATATACTAGCAACTCCATAGCCATATATTCGACTAAACTGTGACTTGTGTTGCTCTGCAAGGAAAACGATTCTCAAAATTAGCATTACAAATAAAAGTACCACAATAGTACTTCCAAAAAACCCCCATTCTTCTCCCACAGTACTAAATATGTAGTCTGTGTGCTGTTCAGGGACGAATTTTCCTTTAGTTCTTGTTCCATCCATAAAGCCCTTTCCAAATGCTCCTCCAGAACGAATAGCCTTTTCAGACTCATTCAGATTGTATGAAATGTTGCGCTTCATCGCTTGAAGTTTTACGGGGTCCTTTTCTAGCCTAAGCCATAGTCCTATACGATCTTGCTGGTGCTTTTGAAGAAAGTTATTATAAGCCCACTGAACTCCAAAGCTTAGACAAATACTACAAAGATAAACAGCAATGATGATTTTAAATTTATTTCTTTTTTTCTTGATGAAAAACAGATAAAGTAAAAGTAAAACTCCAATGAAACTACTAGTGTATAGAGCAGAAAACTTCAAGGTTGAAATTCCTAAAATTGTTACAAAGATCCCAAATGATAGATAATATTGAGGAATACCTTCTCTGTAAAAAACAAAGAATAAACTTCCAAAAACGAGAGTGCTTCCGGCATCATTTTGTAATAAAATTAAAATAGCAGGGAGACCAACCAAAATAGCAGCCCTTATCTGATCTCTTCGATCTTTAATATTTGTTTGTAAATCACTAATGTATTTTGAAAGCGCAAGAGCTGTAGTAAACTTAGCAAATTCACTAGGCTGTAAAGTGAGTCCTCCAAATTCATACCATGAAGTTGCTCCGTTTATTTGTTTTCCAGCTATAAATAACCCGATTAAAGACAATATAGACCCAAGGTATAATATACTCGCAAATCGTTCGTAGAATTTGGCATCTACAGCTAATATAATGCCTATTAAAAGTAGAGAGCCTAGTAAAAAGATTAGTTGTTTGCCATATGGTTTTGTAATGTCAAAGTAAGAAGTGAATTCACCAGTATTAGAGGCAGATAAAATATTGAAATACCCAAAGACAACTAGAGCTATAAAAATAGTTACAGAAATCCAATCTAATTGAAAACTAGTGGAGCGAGTTACATTCATTGGTCATTAATTTTAAAGGGTAAACCGCTGTAGGGCTTCAGATACTCGTTTTCTAGACTTTTTTCTATTACTAACTTTTCCATTTTCTTTAAAGAAACCTCACCTTTTATATATTTTTCTATCATTAAGCTTGCGATTCTTCCAGCCCAACGTGCTCCGTAGCGTCCGTTTTCCACTAGAACTGCAATAACAATTTTTGGATTTTCTTTTGGGGCAAACGCTACAAATATTGAGTGATCTGTGAGTTGTTGCCTAATACCGTCAATTTTAGTGAAATTCTCGGCGGTTCCTGTTTTGCCACAGATTTCAACCCCAGGAACCTTTAAAAAACTGGCTGTGCCCTCATTGTAAACATTATGCATGCCTTCAATAACTGGCTGATAATATTTAGGGTCAATTGTTGTTTGCTTTGGGATATTGAAGTTCGGATCAATATCTTCATCTTTAATAGACTTGATTATATGAGGTGTAAAATAAAACCCCTTATTAGCGATTGCCGCCGTCATGTTAGCCAATTGAATTGGGGTTACTAAAATCTCTCCTTGTCCAATGGAATTTGATATAATAGTTGTAGCACCCCATTTAAATTCCGGATACCATTTGTCATAGTAGCTACCGTCAGGAATATTTCCTTTTTTTCCAACAGATAAATCATTCCCTAAAAAGGCTCCTAAACCAAAACTTTTTATATGGTTACTCCAATTGTCCATTGACTTGGACGAATTATCAAATTTATCGATAGTATTTCTAAACGCCATTGCAAAATAAGAGTTACATGAATAGCTAATTGCAGAATCCAAATTCCTGTAACCACCTCCGCAATGACATTGCATGGTTCGTTTATTTCTACCATAGACATATTGCTCGTTACAAAATATGCTAGTTTCTGTTGAGATTACTTTTTCTTGTAAAGCTGTAAGCGCTACTAATAATTTAAAAGGCGAGCCTGGTTCATGCATTCTAACAAGTCCTTTGTCTATTAAAGGGCGATGTATAGAGTCTAGATATAGTTTTGTGTAGTTTCTGGAACGCTGACGCCCTACAAGTAAGTTTGGATTATAAGACGGAGCAGAGACAAGACTTAGTATTTCTCCACTACTAGGTTCTATAGCTACAATTCCTCCAATTTTATTTTGCATTAATAATTCGCCATAAGCCTGAAGTTCTGATTCTATAGTAATTTTAAGATCTTTACCAGGGACGGGAAGGGTGTCAAAAGCACCCTCTTTATATGCACCTATATCTCTATTATATATGTCTTTTTGAATGTATTTAACACCTTTAATACCTCGAAGTATGTGTTCATATGAAATTTCAACGCCTTGTTTGCCTATCAGGTCCCCAAGTTTATAATACGCATCCTTGTTAATATCTTTTGAGTTTGCCTCTGCTATGTAACCTAAAACATTCGCGCCAATAGAGGTCTGGTAGTCTCTAACCGATCTTTTTTGAATATAAAATCCTTTAAACTTTCTTAATTTCTCTGAAAGAAATGCGTAATCTTCTTTTGAAAGTTGTGGCAATAAAACGGACGGAAGTCTGGGTGAATATCTTTTAGCACGATTGTAATATTTTAGAAAATCATGCTTTTCAATCTTTAATAAATTACAGAACATTATAGTGTCTAAAGGCTCAACTTCTCTAGGAACCACCATCACATCATAGCTTGGTTGGTTAGCGACCAAAAGACTATCATTTCTATCATAAATATAACCTCTTTTTGGGTAATGAAAGACTTTACGAATTGCATTGTCGTTGTTGAGATCGTAAGTTGCAGATTGGTAAATTTGTAAGTAAAATAAACGTCCAATAAAGCACACTCCAGTTAGAATAACAAGACCAAAAAGCAGAATTTTTCTCATACCCTCTTATTACTAAATAGTGAGGTAAAAAGCAAGCAAAGTAATAGTGTGAAGGCGCTTGAGTACAAAGCATATTTAATTATTAACAGAATCTGGTTCTGGTTAAACACTACTAGGAAAAAAAGTACAAAGTGGTGAATAGCAATCATTGATGAAAAGTAAATTAAACGTTGCGTAAAGTCAGTATTTCTAAATTTTATTACTTGATAATCATAGGCAGCTCCAAAAGAGAATTTTAAAAACAGCGGACGGAGGTAAGCAATTAATACACTGGCGGCTGCATGCGTTCCTCCCGAATCTAAAAACACATCAATAATAAAACCGATTAAAAAGCTGCAAAAAATAAAAGTTAATCTGTTATTTGAAGTTGGATATAGTAATATAAAGAGCAGATAAATATGTGGATTGATGTATCCCATAAAGTTAATGTTACTACAAATCAGAACTTGTAAAAAAAGTAACCCCAGAAATCGCATGATGTTTAAAAATATAATATTATTCATCGAATTCGTTTAAGTTCTCTAATTCGTTAATATCTGTATTTTTTATGATATAAACATGTTCTAGATTGGTCATGTCATTGAATAACTTCACGTCAATAACGTAAAGGTCTTTAGTGTCATTAAGGCGAAAAGAGTTTATGGTCCCAACTGGAACGTTAGCTGGAAATATGGATGAAAAACCACTAGTTATTACGCTGTCTCCAACAGCTATTTTTACAAGTTCTTGAATGTCTTTTAATTGCACAATATCTGCTGATTTAGTATCCCAAGTTAACGTACCAAAATGCTTTGTGTTTTTTAACTTTACATTAATCCTGCTATTTGTGTTAAGTATTGATAAAACTCTTGAGTATTTGGTTGAAGTTTTGTCAATAACACCAACAATTCCTTTGGAAGTAATCACTCCATAATCTTCTTTAACACTATCTCTTAAGCCTTTGTTGAGTGTTAAATAATTAGTGGCTTGTGTGTAACTATTTTTGTAAACCACTCCTGTGATCAAGCGATAAGTTTTTTCCATGATAGAGTCAAAAGAAAGATCCCTTTTTCGATTAAACTGCTCAGATTTAAGTCGGCTATTTTCTTCTAATAATAGTTGATTTTCTTTTACTAAATGGAAGTATTGACTCACGCTATTAGATGCTGCATATATGCCAGCTATGATATGGTTTGAAGAGTTGAGTAGTTTACTTCTGTGAAACTGATGCGACTGTACCGTAAGTGAGATTGCAATCGAAAACAACATTAAAAACAAGAAAAATGTTTTGTTTTTAATGAAGAAATTAAAAAGTTGTTGCATTACTTAAAATCTATTTTATCAGTACACTTTTATATTTATCAAGATTTTTTAGAACAATCCCAGTCCCTCTAACAACCGCTCTAAGAGGATCTTCTGCAATGTAGACAGGAAGATCGGTTTTTTGAGATAATCGTTTATCAAGCCCTCTTAACATAGATCCGCCTCCAGCAAGGTAAATGCCCGTATTATAAATATCAGCAGCTAGTTCGGGTGGGGTTTGAGATAGGGTCTCCATCACAGAGTCTTCGATTCTTAGTATGGATTTATCGAGGGCTTTTGCAATTTCACGGTGAGTTATCTGTACCTGTTTTGGTTTTCCAGTCAGTAAATCTCTTCCTTGAACATTCATTTCGTCTGGTGGAACATCCAAGTCTTCAACAGCGGCACCGATTTGAATTTTTATTTTCTCTGCAGTCCTATCTCCTACATATAAGTTGTGCTGAGTGCGCATGTAGTAGATAATATCATTAGTAAATACATCTCCGGCAACCTTAACCGACTTATCACAAACAATCCCTCCAAGAGCGATGACAGCAATTTCAGTTGTACCTCCTCCAATATCAACAATCATATTCCCTTTGGGCTGCATAATGTCTACTCCGATTCCAATAGCTGCTGCCATTGGTTCATGGATTAAGTAGACTTCTTTTCCATTCACACGCTCAGCGGATTCTTTAACAGCACGCATTTCTACTTCTGTAATTCCTGAAGGAATACAGATTACCATTCTTAGTGATGGAGCAAACAATTTATTTTTTAAGGCAGGGATACTTTTAATAAATAAACTTATCATTTGTTCAGATGCATCAAAATCAGCTATTACTCCATCTTTTAAAGGGCGAATGGTTTTTATGTTCTCATGTGTTTTACCTTGCATTAAGTTTGCTTCTTTACCAACAGCAATAATTTTACCAGATACTCTATCCCTAGCAACAATAGACGGGCTGTCAATTACAACTTTATCATTGTGAATTATCAATGTATTGGCGGTTCCTAAATCGATCGCTATCTCTTCGGTCAAGAAGTCAAAAAATCCCATATGCTAAAAAATTTACTGAAAGTGTTAAAGTAATATGCTGTTTTGTAAATGTACTAAAATAAAAGTTATTTTAGTAACGGGTAAGCTTAAATAAATTAGTGTTTAAAATGACGCGTTTTGGTAAATACCATTGCCAAATTGTTGGCGTTACAGTAGTCAATACTTAGTTGGTCTTTTATAGATCCACCTGGTTGAATGACTGCTGTAATCCCTGCGTTTTTTGCTATTTCTACACAATCAGGAAATGGAAAAAAGGCATCACTGGCCATCACTGCGCCACTCAAGTTAAATTCAAAAGAGTTGGCTTTGTGAATCGCTTGATTTAAGGCATCTACTCGGCTGGTTTGGCCGGTTCCGCTAGCACATAGCTGTTTGTTTTTAGCTAATACGATCGTATTTGATTTCGTATGTTTACAGATTTTAGAAACGAACAATAAATCTTCAATTTCGCTTTCAATAGGAATTGATTTTGTTGCGTTTTCTAAGATTGATAAATTGTCAGTAATAGTGTCTTTTTCTTGAACTAAAAATCCATTTAAGCAAGTTCGAACGCTCGTTTTTGGTAGATTAACAGAATTCTGGATTAACAGAATTCTATTTTTCTTTCCTTTTAGAACGGATTCAGCTTCCGAACTAAATGAAGGAGCAATCACCACTTCACAGAATAGCATATGAATTTCTTTTGCTGTCGCTAAATCAACCTCACAATTGGAGATTAAAACGCCTCCAAAAGCTGATATTGGATCTCCAGCTAATGCATCAATATACGCTTGGTGAAGTACGGCTCTTTGTGCCACCCCACAAGCATTGTTATGTTTTAAAATTGCAAAGGTTGGCTTTTCGTCATAGAATTCGTTCATTAAGTTTACAGCAGCATCAACATCTAAAAGATTATTATAACTTAATTCTTTGCCGTGAATTTTGGTAAACATTGAATCAAAGTCTCCAAAGAAAAAACCTTTTTGATGTGGGTTTTCTCCGTAGCGAAGTACGTTTCCTTGGCTTTCGCTTATTTTCAAGACAACTTCTTCTTTTGATTTGTTAAAATAATTGAAAATAGCACTGTCATAATGGGAAGAAACGTCAAATGATTTGGCGGCAAAACGTTTTCGATTTTCAATAGAAATATCTCCATTGTCACTACTAATTAGGTTTAAAAACTCAGAATAATCTTTAACTGAAGAAACGCAGATGACATCTTTGTAATTTTTGGCTGCTGCTCGAATTAATGAAATTCCACCGATATCGATCTTCTCAATAATGTCTTCGTCACTAGCTCCTGAAGCAACTGTTTTTTCAAATGGATATAGATCGACAATGACTGCATCAATCTGAGGGATTGAAAACGAATTCATTTCTTCAATATCTTGGGTGTTATCTTGTCGATTTAAAATTCCGCCAAATATTTTAGGATGTAATGTTTTGACACGTCCCCCAAGAATAGATGGGTATTCTGTGACTTCTTCCGCAGGAACAACATTTATTCCTAAATCATTAATAAATTTTTGAGTGCCCCCAGTAGAGTATATTGTCACTCCTTGTTGGTTCAGTCTTTTTACAATGGGCGCCAGGCCTTCTTTACTAAACACAGAAATTAAGGCGGATCTAATTCTTTTGTTTTGGCTCATTTTGAAGTATAAATTTAAATATCAAAAATAGTCAATTAACCTACAGGAAGTTCTAACCAAATCTCTCAAAATAGAAGTTTTTTTTAACTAATTAATAGAGTTATTAACAACTACATAAGTTCGGCTAGTGATAGGCATACAAATTCCAGCAATCACTTGTCTTATTGATTAAATTGATCTCTGGTGTTTGAGCCAATGTCTAGTTGCCCAATATTTACATATATTCTTTAGAATTTTGTTCCGCGAACTTGAATTTGATGTTATGTTAGATATTTAGGATTTAATTTCTTAAAATTCATAAATATATGTTTTCAGCAAAAATATTATTTACTCCATATAATATTTCTAAACACTCTTTTTTGTGTTAATTTTAACTCAAATGTGTTCAAAGCGAACATAGTTTAGTTACTTTTGTAGAGTGAATAATTTAATGTTACATAAATTTTTTTCTGGTGTATTAGCTCTCTTTGTGTTGATTTCGGCTTTCTCATTTAGAGTTGAAACGCGTCAATGTAGTGTCAAGTCGTTGGATACTATTGTTGCTTCCAAAGTTAAATCTTGCTGTAACCCACTAACAGACAGACCTTTTGCAGGGCTTGAGAATGCCTGTTGTAAAGGTAAAGTAGTTTCAATTGATGGCTTGAGTCAAGTTGAGCTTATATTGGCTTCGTCAGATCTGCCAACCCTATCCGTATTTGATGGTTTTCTGAAAAGTTATAGTTCTACCAATTTTGTTGATTTTCAGTCTTCTCAATCTGTTTCACACCCCAAATATACACCACCTGACCTAGTTTATAAGCTCCAAGTAGAGTATCAGGCCTTCCTGATTTGATTTCTTCGTTTTAATTGCAATTTTAGATGCTTATCGGCATGTTATTAATAATCTCTTCGTAGTTAATTTGAAATTAAACAACAATGAAATCCACTTTTTTATACTTTATATTATTGTTTCCACTTTTTATTTTTTCACAAAAAAATATTACAGGAATAGTTATAGAGCAGAACTCCAACAACGAGCGCGTGCCACTATTTGGTGCGAATGTATTTTGGCTAAATACAACTGTTGGAGCTATGACTGCTGCTGATGGATCTTTTAAGTTGCCTTACGATACTTCTTACGAAAAACTAGTAATTAGTTACATTGGCTTTAGGACAGATACACTTTTGATCGATACTCCAAAAAGTATTTTCCATGTATTGAAAGCTTCTGACGATTTAGGAGAAGTAACCTTGTCAGCAAGAAGAAAACCCTCAGCAACTTCCTACTTGTCTTCTCAAAACATCACAACAATAAGTAGCAAAGAGCTCTTAAAGGCGGCCTGTTGTAATTTGTCTGAAAGTTTTGAAACAAACCCCTCAATTGATGTCAACTTCACTGATGCGATTTCTGGGACAAAGCAAATTAGAATGTTGGGGCTAACCAGTCCGTATATTTTAATTACAACAGAAAACATACCGTCCATTCGGGGAGCTTCTCAAGCATATGGTTTGAGTTTTATCCCTGGGACTTGGGTAGAAAGCATTCAAGTAACTAAGGGTGCTGGGAGTGTTGTCAATGGTTTTGAAAGCATAGCGGGACAAATAAACGCGGAGCTTGTTAAGCCCACGACTGATCATCAAGTTTTTGTAAATGCTTATGGTTCCTTAAACGGTCGCACCGAATTAAATACACATTTCAATACACAAATTTCTGATAAGCTGAGTACCGGTCTTTATTTACATGCAGATAATCGTTCTCAAAAATTTGATAGAAATAACGATTCCTATCTTGATATGCCTTTGGTGAAGCAGATTAATATAATGAACCGT
>CESU01002127.1_pt1 | contig 10257 bp, 10 predicted proteins | sample 531141 | NCBI WGS metagenome assembly CESU01 (sample SAMEA2621401, study PRJEB7988) | marine metagenome | isolation source: saline water (ENVO:00002010), including
CCATACTTATCTATAGCTTGAATGGAATATTCTGAGCATGTAGGGGTGAATCTGCAACTTGGTCCTGTTAAAGGAGATATAAGATACTGATAAGCTTTAACAAGCTTTATAAAAAAACCTTTAATCATTGAAATTGCTATTGACTACTGGGTGATTTGGACTCATTTGAAATTTCATCAACGATAGTTTCTAGATTATAGGAAATATTTTTATCGCTGCCCAAGCGCCTAACAGATAGGGTTCTTTCTTCAGCTTCTTTTTTTCCTATAACCATTATCACTGGAACTTTTGCTGCACTGTGTTCTCTTACTTTGTAACTAATTTTCTCGTTTCTTTTATCTGTTTCTACTCTTACGCCTTGCGCTTTAAATAGTTCAGCGACTTCATCTACATAAGAATCAACATCAGATATTATTGAAGCTATAACAACTTGGCGAGGTGCAAGCCATAAAGGTAATCTGCCAGAATAATTTTCAATTAAAACACCTATAAAACGTTCAAAAGAACCTAATATTGCTCTATGTATCATTACTGGATGATGTTTTGATCCATCTTCACCTATGTATTCAGCCTCTAATCTATCAGGGAGATTGAAGTCTGCCTGAAAAGTGCCGCATTGCCACTCACGGCCTATGGCATCTGTTAAAACAAAATCAAGTTTAGGACCATAAAAGGCGCCATCGCCCTCTTCTAGAGTAAAAGGAAGATTGAGCTTTGTAATTGCGTTCTCTAATGCTGCTTCAGCTTTATCCCAAACTTCATCAGAACCAACTCTTACTTCGGGTCTGGTAGATAATTTAATAGAAAATTCTTCGAACCCTAAATCTTTATAGATGCTTGATAGTAGCTTTATAAAGATAGCTGTCTCTGATTCAATTTGTGCTTCAGTGCAAAAAATATGACCATCATCTTGGGTAAAGCCTCTAACTCGCATGAGACCATGCATAGTTCCTGATGCTTCATATCTATGACATGACCCAAATTCTGCAAGTCTTAAAGGAAGATCTCTGTATGATTTAAGCCCTTGATTATAGACCTGGACATGACATGGACAATTCATTGGCTTTAAAGCGTTAACTCTTTTTTCATTGGCATGCTCTTCATCTATTTCGGTAATAAACATGTTCTCTCTATATTTATCCCAATGCCCTGAAGCTTCCCACAGTTTTCTATCTACTACTTGAGGAGTTTTAATTTCTTGATAAGAATCTGCCAATCTATCGCGCATATAGTCTTCTAAGGCTCTATAGATAGTCCATCCATTTGGGTGCCAGAAAACCATGCCAGGAGCTTCTTCTTGAAAGTGAAATAAATCCATTTCTTTAGCAAGTTTTCTATGGTCTCGCTTTTCAGCTTCTTCAAGTCTATGTAAATAGGCATTTAACTCTTTATCTGATTTCCAAGCAGTTCCGTAAATTCTTGTTAGCATTTCATTGTCAGAATTGCCGCGCCAATATGCGCCTGCTACTTTAGTAAGCTTAAAAGCACCTATTTGTTTTAAATTAGGTAAATGGGGTCCTCTACAAAGATCAATAAAGTCAGATTCTCCTTGTTGATATATTTGAAAATTATCCTCTTGATCTGAATCATTAATAATATCTACTTTATAGTCTTCTTGTTTTGCCTTAAAAATCTTTATAGCTTCTTTTTTTGTATTTAAAGACTTGCTGATAGGATCGCCTGAAGCAATGATGTTACGCATTTCATTTTCAATTTTAGGCAAGTCATCAGAAGAGATAGCTTTTTCAGTTAAAAAGTCATAGTAAAAACCATCTTCTATGGTTGGTCCAATGGCGAGTTTTGAATTTGGATATAAATTTTTAATTGCTCTAGCTAAGACTTGAGCAGTTAAGGTGTGACGCATTATTTCTAATCCCTCATTGGAATCTATAGTTACTATAGATACTTTTGAGTCATCAGTAATGGGGTCACATAAATCTCTTTGTGAGCCATCAACTACAACTGCAATTGCTGCTTTTGCAAGACCAGGCCCTATATCATTAGCCAAATCAAGACCAGTTGAACCCTTTTCTAGTTCACGAATACTTCCATCTGGCAGTGTAATGTTCATATCGATAATATTATATAGGTAAATACACAACTGTATTAGTTGAAAGTATCATTATAAAAACTAATGTTGTCACCATAGGCCCAAGATACACTCTGCCCGTCATATAAAAAAAATATCTATTAAAATATGGCAGTACAAACATCATGGGAACAATTGCAAAAAGTAAATTGACACTCAGCCAGTTCGTTGTCCAAAAGACAGTTCCAGTTCTTGCAAAGGTTACATACTGAATAAGAATTATTAAAAATAAGCCTAATGAATTTGCAATACCTGCAATGAGCATCGATTTCCATTCTGGTTGCCCTTCTATTCTCATTGAACCATTTACTCTTAATGAATTAGAAAAAAAGAATACAAAAAATAAAGGGGCATACATAGCTAGTACTAATAACATTTCGGGCTGGAATATTCTTACACCCATAAACCAAAATCTATAATCAACGTGAAGTACAGAATAAATTAAAAATAAAAAACTATAGTAGGTAGCAAAAACTAAGATTGCTAACATTAGGGTTTTTACTATGTACTTAAAATCTGCAGCTAATCCCCATGATGAAGATACAACACCATGTTTTTTTCCAAAGAGTTGGTAAGAAAGAGTAAATAGAATTAAACCTACAATGCCATTAAAAGAAGCCCATAACATAACTGAATTGTTCATACGCTGAGGGAAGAACCATGTCATTTCTCGGCTTGCAGCTGCCTGAAAAATACTCTTTGCTGCATCAACCATCGGAATATAAGAGAAGCAAGCTATAAATGCACCTAAGAAAAATATTGCCCAAAAGACTATTTTTGAATTATGAGTTTGCCTTGGTTGAGCTTCGGGTATTTCTTTTACAAGAGATCTAAATAGATTTAATGATAAAAAGAATCTTGATAGTGGGAGCAACATAATCATTGCTGTAATCATAGATATTAATGTCATTAATTCTTTCCACTGCCAGATCTGATTAGAAGAAGAAATAGATGATTCAAGATCAAAAACTTTCTCGAAGTACTCTATTTGATTTGCAGTAGCTATATTGTTGTATGGTTGAAAAGGATGAATTAATTCTTCATTGAAGATAACTCTAAGAGAGCTATCATTTAAAGATCCATAATAATTACCTAGCTCAACTTCTTTTAAGTCTTTATCTCCATTATTAATTCCCCAATTAATAACTCTTAACGATTCAGGAGCAATCTTCATATTTGATGCATTCCAACCACTTAACTCATTTCTAAAAGCTCCTTCATCATATAAAGCGTAACTAACTCCAACATTTGAGCGAATATCCTTAAGAACTTTATCCTGTAAAGTTAAAACATATCCTGATACAAAAACTGAATGCAGTTTGCTAGGTTCATTTTTTTTAATTGCTTGCTTGCCAAAATAATTTGCCCCTCTTATAGCTGCATTGCCTCCCATAGAATGACCAGTAGACGCTATTTTATTTACATCTATATAATTCAAAAAATCTCCTGAATGCGCTTGCTCAACTAAGTAAAACATTCCATAACCTTCAGTGGTTGCAGAGCGTTTACTTCTTGAAGAACTTGAAAGACCTTGAGCATATGGATCAATAAGAGCAATAACCATTCCCCTTCTAGACAATTCAATTGCAATATTTGATAAAGCCTCTTTTGATCTTTGGAATCCAGGCACGACAACTATAAATGGTGCCTTGCTTTCTTCAGTTGCTGAAATGGGTTTATATAAATCAAAAACTAGATGCTGACCTTTTTGGGTATCTACTTTTATTGCATTAACTTCAACTCGACCAAAGTCTGATTGAATCATTGAAGCTATTGAGCTGCATACTAATATAATAAATATGCATGCAAAAAGAGATCTTAGATTTGAAAATTTCTCCATTCTACTTGTTACCAAATATACTTGTATTCATAAATATGCACTGTTAATCTTAATTATAAATATTATTAAGGGGTCTTTATGGAAATATATATTATCTTAGCCTTAGTTTTAGCACTACTACAAATTTGGATTATTCCAATGGTACTAAATCTAGATAATTTTGATTGGTTGCTCTCAAATAGAGAAGAGCAGCTTGAGGACTCACCAGTTCTTGTGAGGTCTAGAAAAGCTTATGCAAATCTTTTAGAGAGCTTGCCTGCTTTTTTAGCTTTAGCGCTTCTATCAATGGTAAAAGGAATTGATGTAACAGATATGGCTTGTTGGTGGTTAGTATTTAGAGCCATTCATGGTGTTTCATATATGGCAGGAGTAACTTACCTTAGAACCTTAGCCTGGTTTGGAGCTTTAGGAGCTTTAATTACAATGGCAGTTCAAATTATATTATTTACATAAAAGATATCTAAACAAAAAAAGGCACCTTAAAGGTGCCTTTTTTATATTAAATAATATTAATCAAAATCAGCTTGCTGAGTTTTATGAACTCCACCGTATGCAGCTGGTGAATAATGCTGGCTTCGAATAACCCATGCTCCATTTTCTTTAACCCAGTTCATAGTTACTCTTGTTCTGTAGTCTGAAGCATTGCCACCGGAAGATACCATGCCTTCAGAGTAAAATCTTACATGCACAACATCTTTTGAAATTTGAGTAGCCTCAACATAAAAAGGATTTGTAACGCCGCCTTGGTCTGATTTTTTCCAATCTTCAACAGTCATAACATTATTCGGTTTGTGGAAGCTTCCATCCGAATTAGTATTAAGAGATCCAGCTTTGCTAGTTAAAGAAATAACAGTGGCATAGTCTTGAGCGTTTGAAGCTATAAAATATTTGTTTAATGCAGACAAGACGTCTTTTTCTGATTGCATATGACCATCAGCACTTACTGTGGTTATAAAAAGTAATCCTAGAATAATCGATAAGTTTTTCATTTATTTTCCTTTTTTTAAATTAATAACAAGATAACGTAGCATGAAAAGACAATGCCAACCTTAATTAAAATAATTGTTTTTTATATAAATTGTTTTAAGTAGCACATAAGCCAGCATTTTTTTACTACTAAATACTCTTCCAGATAGTTCCAGCAGATGTGTCTTCTATCTCTATTCCCATAGAACTTAATTCATCTCTTATAGAATCAGCTGTTTCAAAATCCTTACTAGCACGAGCTTTATTTCTAGAATCAATTAATTTTTCTATAGCATCAGGATCAGTTGTATTTTTAGTTACGCCAATCTTAAGCCAACTGCTTGGATCCTCCTGAAGAATACCTAGAATATTTCCAGATGATAAGAGATCAATCTTTATGCTCTTTTTTTCATCTTGTGATTTATTTGTAAGATCTCCAAGTAAAGCATTTAACTCCATTAAAACCTTTGGAGTATTCAAATCATCGCAGAGGGCTTCGATAACATTTTTGGGTGGGGTGTCTAATTCAGTAGTCTTTACTTCTATACCCTCAAGGTCTCTAAGTACTCTATAAATTTTATCTAGTAATTTTTTTGCTTGATGCAGAATTCCATCGTTCCAATCAAGACCTTGTCTGTAGTGAGACGACAATAATGCCAAGCGCAATACTTCGCCAGGATAATCCTTTATGAGATCATCAACTAATAAAATATTATTTAAAGATTTAGACATCTTTTCACTATCAATAGTGACAAAACCATTATGCATCCAATAATTTGCATAAGAATTTGGATTTTGTATATCAGCACTAGAGCAGCAACTTTGAGCAATTTCATTTTCATGATGAGGGAATGTAAGGTCTCGCCCTCCTCCATGAATATCAAAAGGAAGTCCTAAAGTTTTTTCAGACATTGCAGAACATTCTGTATGCCACCCAGGTCTTCCAAAACCCCATGGAGAATCCCAGCCTGGTTGATCTTTTGAACTAGGCTTCCATAATACAAAATCTGCTGGGTCCTTTTTAAATGGCGCTATTTCAACTCTACTTCCCGCTATTTGCTCATCACGATTTCTGTTAGATAAAAGTCCGTAGTTTGGATATGAAAGAACATGAAAAAGAACGTGGCCTTCTTTTTCATAAGCATGTTCTTTATTAATTAAATCAGTAATTAACTCAATCATTTCTGGAATATATTCAGTTGCTTTTGGCTGAACATCTGGGGTTAATACGCCAAGTTTTGCCATGTCAGCATTATAGATATCTGTATATTTTTCAGTAATGTCTTTAAAAGGAACATTAAGTTTATTAGCAGCATCAATAATTTTGTCATCTATATCTGTAATGTTTGATACATAAGTAACCTTTGGATATAAATGTCTAAGGACTCTAACAAAATTATCGAATACAACGGCCATTCTTGCATTACCAATGTGAGCAAAGTTATAAACAGTTGGTCCGCATGCATAGATCTTCACATGATTTTTATCAAGTGGTTCGAATTCCTCTTTTTTGCCAGAAAGGGTGTTATGTATTTTTAATGACTGCACTATTTCCACCATGTTCAAAATTTTCAATAGCCTCTAAATTAATTATATCAAGCTCTCTTAATTGATTGAGTAATGGTAACAAAGGCATGCCTCTTACTGTATAAGAAGAGCCTTCTACCGATTTAAATAAATTACAGCCAAGCGACTCAAACTTATAAGCTCCTGCTGCTCCAACTGGATCCTCTGCTTGAACATACTTTATTATCTCTTGCTCAGAGAGGTTATGCATTGTCATAGTTGCATATTCACAATATTCCCAAACAGGAATACTATTTTGATAGATACAAATACCGCTATATTGATAGTGAGAAGTGCCTGAGAGTTTTGTTAAGTTTTTGATTGCGTTTTCTTGTGTTCCTGGCTTATCAAAAATAGTTTTTCCAAGAATACACATTTGATCTCCACCAATAACAAAAGCTTGGGGATATTGTGAACTTACAGCAGCAGCTTTAGCTTTGGCTAATTCTATAACCTGCTGACTAAATGGTAATGAAGCTATTTTTTCTTTAAGGATTGATTCATCTACATCTGAAGTGACTACTTCAAATACAATGCCCGCTTCCTCAAGCATAATTCTTCTACTTTTAGAGCCAGAAGCTAAAATAATTGGTATTTTTGGATTGATACTAGACAGCATCGACTAGGGATTCATCTAGAACTTTTTAGGCATATTAATTAAATTAATAAACTCTTCTCTTGCCTTATTATCTTCTCTAAAAATTCCGAGCATCCTAGATGTAATCGTACTTGATTCAGTTTTATGAATGCCACGAGTACTCATGCATCCATGACTGGCATCAATCACAACAGCTACACCTTTAGGATCAAGGACTTCATTGATAGTATCAGCTATTTGAGCTGTCATTGTTTCCTGAGTTTGAAGCCTCTTTCCAAATACATCTACAAGTCTTGCTAATTTGCTAATTCCTACAACTCTATTATTAGGGATATAGCCAACATGCGCTACCCCAACAATAGGAACCATATGATGCTCACAATGTGATTCAACTCTTATATCACGAACAATAACGGCATCATCATAACCTTCCACTTCTTCGAAAGTTTTATTTAGTATTTCATATGGATCTTCTTCGTAACCAGAGAAAAATTCTTTATAAGCTTTTGCAACTCTTTTTGGAGTTTCTATTAGGCCTTCTCTATCTGGGTTATCACCAGTCCATAGAATTAAAGTCTTTACTGCTTCGCGAACTTCTGCCTCAGTAGGTTTAGTCATGTTTTTTCCTGTATGTTTTCTGTATGTTTTTTCAGCTTGATGCCATTTTATATTATATAGCATTAAATAAAAGGCTAAATTTAATACATTAATTGTAACTATAAATTAAATCAGATTTTTAATAGGTTTTGTATTGATAAGATTTAAGAGATTTTCACAAAATAATTCATTCATTCTTATAATTGCATGTAATGAATGCGCTGAATCGTGAGGTGAAATATAACAATTATTAGCTGTCCATAATCCTGAATCCTTAGGCAGTGGCTCAATTTTTGTAGTATCAAGTGCAGCAGATGCTATTTGATCTGAATTTAGAGCTTCTATAAGATCTTCTTCGTTAATAGCATTACCTCGTCCTACATTAATAAGCATTGCTGTTTCTTTCATTAAACTCAGAGCTTCTTTATTTATTATATTTGTTGTTTCTGTATCAGATGGAAGGCAGGCAACTACAAAATCTGCATCAGGTAAAAGTTTCAAGGTATTATCTGGATGATGAATAGAATCTGCAAATGGGCACTCATGCTTAGAACGTTTAGTTGCTATTACCTGCATTCCAAAAGATTTAGCCAATCTGCCAATTTCTTGTCCTATACCCCCATAACCGAGTATTAAAATGCTTTTATAGGTAAGCTCTCCGTCACCACCCCAAGCCTCCCAATTGGTATTTTTTTGCAGTTCAATATGTTTATCAATTCGTTTTGTCCACCTGAGCATTTGGGCAAGAACATAATTAGCAATAGGTATTGCATGTATACCACTTGCGTTAGCTACTTGTGCTTCTGTTTTAAGAATAGTCTGTATTAAAGGGCTGTCTGTTCCAGCATAGCCAGTTTGAATAAAATCCATTTGTTTACATAAATCAATAAGGGGCTCGGTCAATTCAGGATTAAGATCGACGGCAAACATGAATTCATATGTAAGATAGAAAACATCACATTTGTCTGCGTCTCTCCATGCAGGACTTTCACAATTATTAGGATCAATTGCAATTAACTCTATAGATGAGTCAATTTGTTTTATTTGATCACCAAAGAATTGCTTAGTGTTATTAGATACTAGAATTTTCATATTTAGTCCAAATCAATGTTCATGCTAATTTGTTGTTCTCCTTTGAATCCAGCATCAATATCAATTGGTTCAATTGAATTAAGAGACTTCTTGGCTAAGACCAAAGAATGTCTCTCCTTGCTTGATATAGTTTCTGCTAATGAATAAGCCGCTTCATGAAGTTCTTCTTTTGTATCATGAATGGACTTAATAGCGCCATATTTTTTAGCTTCTTCAGCTGATATAGGTTCACCAGTTAGAATCATCTCTCTGACAATATTTAAAGGGAATAATCTTGTCATATGTGCTGCACCAACAATAACTTTAAAATTGATACCAGGAAAACCAAAATAAGCATCCTTAGATGCCAAAATAAAATCTCCAGAAGCAGGTATAAATACTCCAGCACCTAGTGCATAGCCGTGACAAGCTGTTATAACTGGAATATTACACATATGAATACTTCTTGCTGCTTTCCATAAATGGTCCATCAAAGTAGGTACTTGTTCGATATTATCTCTGGTTTCACTCTTATCAGCTCCCCCACAAAAACCTTTTCCTGATGCAGTTATGACTATAACGTTGACAGATTTATCCTCAGATAAATCATTTATAATGTGATAAAGATTAAGCCATTGCGTTGAGTCAATTGCATTAACTGGGGGGCAATCAATATTAATTTTGGCAATTCGTCCTTCTTTAGTATGATGAATTGGCATATAACTCCTTAATTTTAATAAAGTATTTTAATTGTAACAATGTCAAAGATAAAAGCATTAATAAATCCAGTAACACCTTTCCAGCAAAATGCACCTATTATTTACTGCACAGAAACAAAAAAGTGTGCATTTGTAGATCCAGGTGGGGATATAGAGATCCTCCTTGAATCAGCTAAACAAAATAACTTAATACCAGAAAAAATTCTTTTAACTCATGCACATATTGATCATGCAGGAGGTGCTCATGAGCTTTCAAGAATCCTTAACCTAAGAATAGAAGGGCCTCATAAAGATGATCAATTTTTAATTGATACTATTGAAGAGCAAGGGCAAATGATGGGAATACCTGCCAAAAAATTTGTTCCAGATGTTTGGTTTGAAGATGGTGATCAGGTAAATGTAGGAAATTTAACTTTGGATATCTATTTTTGCCCAGGTCACACACCTGGTCATGTAATCTTTGTACATAAAGATTCAAATTTTGCGATTGTAGGTGATGTTTTATTTAGAGGTTCGATAGGCAGGACTGATTTGCCTGGCGGCAATCATCAAGATCTTCTTGATTCAATTACTTCTAAACTATGGCCACTTGGAAATGACATTGAATTTGTATGTGGTCATGGACCTGGTTCAACCTTTGGTCAAGAAAGAATTGATAATGCTTTTGTTTCAGATAGAGCTTTGAGTTAAAAAGTAAATCTAAAACCAATCTCAAATGAGCTATCAAGCACATCGCTTGAAATAACTTTAAAGTTCACAGCTGAATGTTTGCTCATATTAAATACTGCCTCTGCTCCAAATTTTCTATCTG
>CESU01013326.1_pt1 | contig 10198 bp, 10 predicted proteins | sample 531141 | NCBI WGS metagenome assembly CESU01 (sample SAMEA2621401, study PRJEB7988) | marine metagenome | isolation source: saline water (ENVO:00002010), including
AAGTAATTTGAAAAAACTAGAATATTTTATAAAAGACATTCATCCTGTTGATTTTTTTGATAAAAAAAATTTCGATGTTATAAAAGTAATTAAGAATAATTTCCCTTCAATTAAGATAATTTTTAAAGGAGATAGAATTGTTGCGAGTGGTGATGATGCTTTAATTCTTCAACTTAGAATTAGATTAGATTCATTAATCATTTTAATGAAAGATAATATTAGTATTAATGATAAAACTATTAATTCAATAATGTCTGGTCAAGGTGATAAACTTATTAGCTTACAAAAAGGAAAGATTATATTACATGGAGTTGGAAATAAAAAAATTAAAGCACATACAATTAATCAAGTTAAAATTGTTGATGCATTCATAAATAATGATATGGTTTTTGCTATTGGTCCAGCAGGAACAGGAAAAACTTATACGGGAATTGCAATAGCAGTTAAAGCTCTTAAAGATAAAATCGTTAAAAAAATTATTTTGACTAGACCAGCTGTTGAAGCAGGTGAGAGTCTTGGTTTTCTTCCAGGTGATATGAAAGAAAAATTAGATCCATATATGCAGCCATTGTACGATGCGCTTAAAGAAATGATCAATACAGACAAGCTTGATGAATATATGAAAAGAGGTGTTATTGAAATAGCTCCATTAGCATATATGAGAGGAAGAACACTTGATGATGCATTTGTAATATTGGATGAAGGTCAAAACACCACTCACAATCAAATGAAAATGTTTTTGACTCGTATGGGTGTTAATGCTAAGTTTATGATTAATGGAGACCCTGGGCAAATTGATTTACCCAGAAGAGTAATATCTGGCTTAAAAGAAGCTAATCTTGTGCTTAAAAATATTGAAGGAATTAAAATGATTTACCTCGATGATTCCGATGTTATTAGGCATCCAGTGGTAAAGCGAATTATAAAGGCATATAAAAACACTGAACACACAAATTAATTTACATGAACACATTGACTAAAACAGATTTTACTTTTCCATATCAAATTTCTAAGTATTCTGGAAAGGTTAGAGAAGTATATAAAATAAAAAATAACGTATTGGTCATGATTTCTACTGATAGATTATCAGCCTTTGACGTAGTTCTACCAAATGGTATTCCATATAAAGGACAGATATTAAATCAAATTGCATGTAAGATGCTTAAAGCAACATCACACATAGTTCCAAATTGGCTTATTTCTTCGCCAGATCCTAACGTTTCAATTGGTGAAGCATGTGAGCCATTTAAAGTCGAGATGGTTGTTAGAGGATATTTATCTGGCCATGCAGCAAGATTATACAAATCTGGTAAAAGAAAAATTTGTGGAGTTACAATGCCAGAGAGTATGATAGAAAATGATAAATTCAATTACCCAATAATAACACCTACTACAAAAGCAGAAAACGGTTCTCATGATGAAGATATATCTAGAGAAGAAATACTATTAAACAATATTGTTAGCGAACAGGATTATACGATTTTAGAAGATTATTCATTAAAATTATTTAATGAAGGAACTAGAATTGCAAAACAACAAGGGTTAATTCTTGTTGATACTAAATATGAGTTTGGTAAAAATTCTAATGATGAGATTATTTTAATTGATGAAATACATACACCAGATTCATCAAGATATTTTTATCTTGATAGTTATAAAGATTTACAGAACTCTAAGCTTCCTCAAAGACAACTATCCAAAGAATTTGTAAGACAATGGTTAATAGGTAAAGGTTTTCAAGGGGAAAAAAATCAAATAGTTCCGGAGATGTCAAGTGAATATATAAACGGAGTTTCTGAAAGGTATATAGAACTTTATGAAAAAATTACTGGTTTGAAATTTGTAAAAGAAGAATTAAAACAAATAAATCAAAGGATAGAAACTAATGTTTTAAACTATTTGAGTTTATAAGATTTATAAAATTATCAATTTCAATATTATTTTTAATCCATTTAATATCTTTTTTATTTCTTAACCAAGTCATTTGTTTTTTTGCGAATCTTCTTGAGTTTTTTTTTATTTCATTTACAGCATCATCAAATGAAGTTTTGTTTTCTAAATAAAGAAACAATTCTTTGTAACCAACAGTATTCATGCTTCTGAGATTTTTAAATTTCACAAGACCTTTTACTTCGTTTAAAAGACCTTTGTGTAACATTTCATCAACTCTGTCGTTAATTCTTTCATAAAGAATGTCTCTGTCGCAATTAATAGCCGTGTTTATTATTTTAAAATCATGATTAACTTTTTTATTGTTAAGAAAAGACGAATAAGGTTTGTTTGAACTTAATGAAACTTCAAGGGCTCTTATTAATCTTCTATGATTATGAATATCTACTTTTAAAAAATATTCAGGATCTAAGTTTTTAAGTTTGTTTTGTAAATATTTAATTCCTAACTCCTTGTACTGTGAACTTATTTTGGCTCTAATCTCGGGAATAATTTCCGGAAATGAATCTAAACCATAAATTAAGGCATCCATATACATTCCTGAACCACCAACCATAATAATATTATTATTGATTTTTAATTCATTTTTAATAATATTTAGAGCTTCAATTTGAAAATCTTTAATAGTGTAATTGTCATTTATTGATTTATGTTGAATACAATAGTGTTTAACTTTTGATAATTCATATTTAGATGGTACCGCTGTACCAATAGTCATTTCTTTATAAAACTGTCTTGAATCTGATGAAATTACAGAACAATTTAAATTTAAAGCAAGAGTTATGCTTAGGTCAGTTTTTCCTGAAGCAGTAGGGCCAGAAATAGTAATTAATTTTTTTTCCAAGTTTATTTAATCAAAATTAATTAGTTTTTCTATTTTATTTTTCTTTAAATATTTTATAATAATATCCTTAGAATTTTCAATGTATTCATTCTTAATAATTAAAGAATCTAAAACATCGTAATTATTAATTTGATGATTTAATGTAAAGAAGCCATATCCAACGTACTTATTGTCTTTAATTACAACAACACTCTTTTCATCAAGATCTCTTCCTTTATCCGTTATCAACATGTTTTTGTGTTTATAGTTTAAATCCTTTACCAAAAGATCAATCTGAGTATTATTGTCTTGAAACGACTGGTTTAATGAATATTTATTTTTGATAAATTCAAGTCTATTGTTAGCCGTCTTTAAAGATGAATAGTATTCTAAATATTTAATAGTGTCATCAAAATGACATATTCTTAAATATTTATTACCCTCTTGATTTTCACATAATTCCAAACAGAATTTTTTAACATTTTTTTTTAAAAGTTTGTTAAACTTAGGCTTATGATTATTAATTTCAATATTTTCTTTTAATAAAGCAATTAATTCACTTCCAGTTCTTTCAAAACTTATATCAAATATTTCTAATTGAATGTTTAATGATTTTTTAGATTTTCCAGTTAAATGTTGATTTACTCTGTTTTTTAAATTATTGCTCTTACCAATATATATTATTTTACCATTTTCATCATGGAAATAATATATTCCAACTTCATTGGGTAGTTTGTTTATTAATTTTTGCCATTTATTTTTTGGACTAACTTTTGTTTCTATTACTAAGTTGTTTACAATTACTTTACCAGTATCTTTTATTAGTAACAATTTAAATAATTCTACAGTTGCAAGGGCATCTCCAGACGCACGATGTCTATTTGAGATAGGAATACCTACACTTTTAACTAAATTACCAAGCTTATAAGAATCTAAATTAGGGATGATTTTTTTTGATAATTTAACTGTACATAGTTGTGGTATGTTAAACTCATATCCTAATCTATCAAATTCAATATTTAGCATTCTATAGTCAAATGAAGAGTTGTGTGCAACAAGAATTGAATTATCGGTAATTTCTAATACTCTCTTAGCTATTTCATAAAATTTAGGAGCATTTACAAGCATTTTGTTATTTATACCTGTTAACTGTTGGACGAATGGTTGAATTGGAATTTCAGGATTAATTAAACTTATAAATTGGTCGATTATTTTTTCACCATCAAATCTATAAATTGCAATTTCGGTAATTCCTTCTTCATTATATTTTCCTCCAGTTGTCTCTACGTCTAATATTGAATACAATTTTTTATTATTTAATTCTACTTCCAAAAATAGTGCTTCCTAATCTAATCATATTGCTATTGCATTTAATTGCAAGCTCATAATCTCCACTCATACCCATTGAAAGAATATTTAAGTTTAAATTCAATTTATGTTTAGAATAATAATTATTTAATTCATTAAACTCTCTTTCAATAATTGACAAGTTAGATGAAAAAGAAGCCATACCCATCATGCCTTTTAAATTTATATTTTTCAAATCTTTCAATTTGTTTAGCTGAATTAGTTCATTAAACTCATTATATGTAAATCCAAATTTTGTATTGTCTTTAGAAATATCTATTTGAACTAAAACATTAATTATTCTTTTATTTTTAAAACCTTGCTTATTTATTTCAAGTAATAATTTATAACTATCTACGCTATGAATTAAATGAACAAACGTTGCGATATATTTAACTTTATTCCTTTGTAAATGACCAATCATGTGCCAATTTATATCTTTCGGAAGAGAGTCATGTTTTTCGACTAGTTCTTGAACTTTATTTTCGCCAAAATCTCGCTGACCATGTTCATAAGCTAATTCGATAAGATTTATTGGTTTAGTTTTACTAACGGCGATAAGTGAAACATTTTCAGGTATGTTTTCTCTAATTTTAATTAAATTTTCAACTGTTTCCATTGACTTTGTTAATTATTTGTGTGGCTAATTCTAGAGCATTAAAACCGTCTTTAAAACTTACTAGGGGAGAGGTGTTGTTAATAATTGATTTCGCAAAATCATTATGTTCTTCTATAATTGAATTAACGGGTTTTGATTCGGGATTTGAATAATAAATTTGTTTTTTTTGACCATTTGAGTTTTCAATAACCATTGCATAATTATCTGTTTTTTCTATGAAATCACTAATTTTAACAACTTCACTTTTTTTCTCTAAAAAATCAACAGAAATATATGCGTTATTCTGAAACAATCTAGTTTTTCGCATATTCTTTAATGATATTCTACTAGCAGTAAAGTTAGCAACTGCTCCATTTTCAAATTCAACTCTTGCGTTAGTTATATCAGGGGAATCACTTATTATAGAAACACCATTAGCACTAACACTTTTAATTGTTGATTTTATTAATTTAAGTACAATATCGATATCATGAATCATTAAATCTAATACAACTGAAACGTCATTTCCTCTTGGATTAAATTCAGCTAATCTATGACATTCAACAAATTTAGGGTTATCAATAATATCAAAAACAGATGATATTGCTGGATTAAACCTTTCTACATGACCAACCTGACCAATGAGGTTGTTTGTTTCAGCAAGTTTAATTAATTCAAGTGCTTCATCCAAAGTAGTTGTTATAGGTTTTTCTATGAAAACATGTTTTTTGTTTTCTAAACACAGTTTTGCCATTTTATAGTGTGAAGGCGTATTCGAACAAATAAACACAGCATCACATTTTGTTATCAATTTATTTACATCTTCATAAAAATGAATTTCTGAATTAATATGGGATTGTAAATCCTTATTTTTATCAAAACAACCTACAACTTTGAAAGAATTAGATTCTGATAATAATTTTAAATGTATTGAACCCAAATGTCCAATTCCGATAACGCCTACTTTGATCATTAATTTTTTATCAAAAATACAATTCTTATTTATTAAATTTAGCTATAATTTTATATGATAGATTCATCTAAACATCAAGGCCAAAGAAAAAGATTAGTAGATCATTTAATTTCCAGAGGAATTAAATCTAGTAATGTAATAAAATCATTACTAAAAGTTCCTAGACATCTATTTATAGATAGTGATTTTGAAAGCCATGCATACTTAGATAAAGCCTTCCCTATTGATTCAAATCAAACCATTTCTCAACCCTATACAGTTGCTTATCAAACCTCATTACTTGATTTGTCCGAAACTGATAAAGTATTAGAAATAGGAACGGGTTCAGGATATCAAACTGCAATTTTAATGGAGATATCAAAAAACGTATATACAATTGAAAGACAACATAAATTATATAGAAGAACTAAAAAGCTATTATCACAATTGAATTATCATCCAAATAAAATAATCTATGGAGATGGTTATAAAGGACTTGTAGAAATGCAACCATATGATAAAATATTAGTCACTGCAGGTGCTGAAGAAATTCCTAAAAAATTATTAATTCAACTTAAGGTGGGAGGAATAATGGTAATTCCTGTAGGAAAAAATGTACAAGAAATGATTATAGTTAGAAGAATATCACAATCAAAATTTGAAAAAGAAAATCACGGAAGTTTTAAGTTTGTTCCCTTATTAAAAGATTTAAACTAGATTTTTTTAAGCCTATCTAATTGTATTTTACTTTCCCTGTCTTTAATAACTTGACGTTTATCAAATGTCTTTTTACCTTTTGCTAATGATATTAATACTTTTGCAAAACCTTTTTCGTTAATAAAAACTTTTAACGGAACTATCGTAAGGCCTGTATTCTTAACGTCTTTATTAAGTTTTCTTAATTCCTTTTTATTTAATAAAAGTTTTCTTTGTGATTTAGTCTTGTGATTATGATGGTTCCCAAATTCATATTCATCAATAAACATATTAATTATGAATAACTCATTATTATCGCTGAATTCACAAAAACTTTCAGAAATAGAGGCTTTACTTAATCTTATTGATTTAATTTCAGTTCCAGTTAAAACTATTCCTGCTTTGTATTGATCAAGTAGCTGATACTCAAATTTTGCTTTTTTATTTATTATATTTATAGACTTATTCACATAACAAAGTTACAAGTATTTTTAAAAATGTCTAATATTAAATGGATCGAACTTAATAGTTATAATGATATTGATTATAATAATGATTTTATTGTACTATTTAAACATTCTAATAGATGTATAATAAGCAGAATGGTATTAAAAAAATTTGAATTTCAATATGATAATAATATTTCTGATGTTAAGTACTATCTAATTGATGTAATTAAAAATAGAGAAGTATCAAACAAAATAGCATCTGTTTATAATATTAATCATGAGTCCCCACAGTTAATAGTAATTAAAAATGGCGAATTAGTTCATAATTCATCTCATTCTGATATTTCATTTAGTAATATGAAAAATAGTATTATTTAATTGTTAATTATTTATTAATAATAAGTTGAATATGTTTATTTAAATTAGATATTGCTTCTTAAATTTACATTCTAAATTTTATTGATGAAAGTAGATAAAGAAATTTTTGAGTTGATTGTCAAAGAAGAAAATAGACAACTAAATGGAATAGAACTTATTGCGTCTGAAAACTTTACTAGTCCTGATGTAATGAAAGCTACTGGTTCAGTATTGACAAATAAGTATGCTGAAGGTTATCCGGGAAAAAGATATTACGGTGGTTGTGAAATTGTTGATGAAATTGAAACTATTGCTATAAATAGAGCCAAAGAGCTATTTGGAGCTTGCTATGCTAACGTTCAACCACATTCTGGATCTCAAGCTAATACAGCCGTTTATCATGCTTTTTTAAACCCTGGAGATAAAATTTTAGGTTTTGATTTATCTCATGGAGGTCATTTAACTCATGGTTCTCCAGTAAATTTTAGTGGAAGGTTATATAACCCTGTATTTTATGGAGTTGACGAGTTAACTGGAGAGTTAGATTATGAAAATATATCAGAAATTGCTTTAAAAGAAAAACCAAAATTAATTATTGCAGGAGCCTCTGCGTATTCAAGAGATATAAATTTTAAAAAATTTAGAGAAATTGCTGATTCTGTCGATGCATTTTTGTTAGCAGACATTTCACATCCATCAGGATTAATTGCTAAAGGAATATTAAACGATCCAATTCCTCATTGTCATGTTGTAACAACCACTACGCATAAAACTTTAAGAGGACCAAGGGGAGGTTTAATTTTAATGGGTGAAGACTTTGATAATCCTTTTGGCTTAAAATTTAAAAATGGTTCTTTAAAAAAAATGTCTTCTTTAGTTGATTTAGCTGTATTCCCTGGCAATCAGGGGGGACCATTAGAACATGTTATTGCTGGAAAAGCAATTGCTTTTGGAGAAGCTCTAACTGACGATTTTATGTCTTACATGGTTCAAGTACGACAAAATGCAAAAGCAATGGCAGAAGAGTTTGTTAACAGGAATTATAAAATTATTTCAGGAGGAACAGATAACCATATGATGTTAATTGATCTAAGAAACAAAAACATTTCTGGCAAAGATTGTGAATTAGCATTAGTTAAAGCAGATATAACAGCTAATAAAAATATGGTCCCTTTTGATGATAAATCTCCTTTTGTTACTTCTGGAATTAGATTTGGTACACCTGCAATAACAACAAGAGGATTGAAAGAAAAAGATATGGTGTTAATTGTTGATTTTATTGATAGAGTCATTAATAACCATGAAAATCTAGATGTAATAAACAATGTTAAATTTGAAGTAAATAAATTAATGAAAGGAAGACCACTATTTAATTAATTTTTCTCAATTATTTTAATTTCAAATAATTTACTCCAGTTTTTTCCAGTAATAAAAAAAGTTTGTCTTTTTTTATTATATGCTATGCCATTTAAAACATCAAGGCCAGGATGATCTTTGACTTTTTCTTTTAAACCACTAAAATCAATTACTCCCTCAACTTCTCCATTTTCGGGGTTGATTATTAATCCTACTTCTTTATTAAATTGATATGTATTTGCATAAATTTTATTATTATACCATTCAAGTTCATTAATTTTATTTATTACTTTATTATTAGTTACAACATTAATAAAACTTATTTCTTCTAAATTATTTGCATTTAATTTCCATATTTTTTCGGTTCCATCCGATTTATACAAATGTTTACCGTCATTACACAACCCCCATCCCTCACTACTATTTTTATAATTAAAGGATTTTAATAATTTCAAATCAGTTAAATTGTAAACAAATCCTATTTTACTTTTCCATGTTAATTGAAAGATCTTATCATTTAAGATTGTAATTCCCTCTCCAAAATAAGATTTATCTAAAAATAATTTATCCAAAACCTCTCCTGTTTGAAAATTAATTTTTTTTAACATTGAATATCCATATTGACCAGTTCCTTCATATAAATAATAATCATCAAATTCAAGACCCTGAGTATAAGAATTCATGTCATGAAAGAATTCATTTATGATTTTATAGGTGTATACTTTAGGTTTAAATGATGAATAAACAATGAATTCTTTATTGATAGTAAATTGTTTGTCATCTATATTAAAACTGGCTTTTAATAAATTTTTTCCAAGTTTATCATCTAAAGTATACGGACTTGAAACTGATTTATTATTAATTTTAAATTCTAGATTAGTAATATTATAATTTGAAGGATTATTAACAAAAAACTCTATTTGGTTTTTGTTTTTTAAATATTCTGTTGTTTTTATAATATTGATGTTAAAATTCTCTTTTATTGTAGATCCACATGAGAATAGTAGTAGGACAATTATAAGTAAACTAAATCTGTTTGTCATTGTGTACTTTTGTTCAAATTTAGTTATTAATTATTTTTTATAAAGATATTTATTTGATAAAACATATATATATTTGTATTGGGCAAGTCTTACACAACCAGCTCCTATTAAATTCCCCCAGGGTGGGAACACAGCAAGGGTAGATAGTCGTAGCGGTGTGATGTAAGTAGCTTGCCCTTTTTTTTTAATTATGTCGAAAATTATTTTAATTACAGGTGCATCCTCTGGAATTGGAAAATCTATATCAATTTTTTTAACCCACAAGGGTTTCAAAGTATACGGAACCTGTAGGGATCCAAAAAAATATAATATATCAGAATTTGAATTGTTAAAATGTGATATAAATTCTCAGGTTGAAATAGAAAATACAGTAAAACATATACTTGACATTGAAAATCGTATAGATGTGTTAATTAATAATGCAGGTATTGGTATTACTGGCCCTCTTGAGGAAACAACCGAGTTAGATATTAAAAGTGCCTTTCAAACTAACTTATTAGGTCCAATTTCAATCATTAAAGAATGTATACCTTCTATGAGGGAAAACAATAAGGGTTTAATAATAAATATAACTTCAGTGTTGGGATATTTCGGAATACCTTTTAGAGGAATCTATTGTGCCACTAA
>CESU01050222.1_pt1 | contig 10196 bp, 7 predicted proteins | sample 531141 | NCBI WGS metagenome assembly CESU01 (sample SAMEA2621401, study PRJEB7988) | marine metagenome | isolation source: saline water (ENVO:00002010), including
CCATTTATTTTTGGCAGACCAGCAGATCTTATTTCTTTTATTTTTTCGTCCGACAAGAAAACATCTAAAGAAGCATTTTTAAGCTGAGGACTGTTTGCTTTTGCATATTCAAAAAGAGTTTTGCTATTAAACCCTTGCGAAATCATACTCAAGTATGAGAACATTAAAATTGTTATACTTAAAAAATACTTCATGTAGTTAATTTGTTTTGCAGGTTTAAATAGTACTTCCTACCATCGTCATTTACAATACCTAAAATATAATGGTTAATCATTTCATTAAAAACTTCAGAAAAAGAAACGTCATTTGTCTTAAAAAGTAAACCATTGAAAACAAGGTCTATTTTTTCAGAAAATATTTTAGACATTATTTCTGGATTGATGTCTTTTCTATAACATCCAGTTTTTATGCCTTTTTGGAGATTTTTAATACAGATTTTGTAGGTAAGCTGTTTATTGTTTCTATCAAAAATTTCCCAGGATTTAGGGTAGTATTTTTTTAAGTCGTATTGTGCAGAAGGGTGTATTGTTTTAATTTTGTTTACCGAAACAGTATTTAGCTTAAAAAGTTCGTCAATTGGGTGAAGGCTTTCGTTGACCACTTTTAAAACCTCGCTTTCGTGTTTTTTCATGTCTGCAGAAATTACTTTTAATACAAGGTCTTTCCTATCCTTAAAATAGTTGTAAAGAGTTTTCTTAGAACACCCTAGTCTAACGGCAATATCATCCATTGTAATGCTCTTAATTCCATATTGTTGGAACAAAACCTGAATGCGGTCACATATTTCTGTTATTTTTGTCAAAGTTTTAAAATAGAGAGCGAAACTATAGAAACTTTTTTAATATTTAAAGTTTCCATAAAAAATTAACAATAATTATGAATGTCAGAATAGTAGAAATATTAAAAATGAATCCGCCAAAAGAGATTTCTGTAAGCGGTTGGGTGAGGTCTTTTAGAGGAAATAGGTTTATAGCATTAAACGACGGATCGTGCATGGCAAGCTTACAAATTGTAATTGATGCTGAAAATTTTAGCCAAGAAATTGTTTCTAATATTAACAACAGCGCTTCTATTTCTGTAAAAGGAAAACTAGTTCCTTCTCAAGGCGTGGGACAAGATGTGGAGCTTCAGGCAGAAGAGATTCAAATAATAGGAAAGAGTGACCAACAAGAAGTTCAAAAAACAATATTACAACCAAAAAAACATTCTTTGGAAAAGCTAAGGGAGCAAGGCCACTTAAGAATGCGAACCAATCTTTTTGGCGCTGTTTTTAGAATTCGCCACCATATGGCATTTGCCATTCACAAATATTTCAACGACAATGGATATTTTTATATCCACACTCCAATTATAACCGGAACAGATGCTGAAGGAGCAGGAGAGACTTTTAGAGTAACCACTTTGCCGCTAGGGAAGAAAGACGTGGACGATTCTCAAGACTTTTTTGGAAAGCCAACTCATTTAACTGTTTCAGGTCAGTTGGAAGCGGAGCTAGCTGCATTGGCTCTTAGTAAAGTCTATACTTTTGGCCCTACTTTCAGGGCTGAAAACTCCAATACTACTAGGCATTTAGCAGAATTTTGGATGATAGAACCTGAAATTGCTTTTGCCGATATTAAAGACGACATTGATTTGGGGGAGGATTTTTTAAAATACTTAATTAATTACGCTCTTACTACATGCAAGGAAGATTTACAATTTTTAAACGACAGAGCCATTAAGGAAGAATCGCAACTGCCTAAAGACAAAAGAAACGAACTTTCTCTTTTAGAGAGAATGGATATGGTGGTTGGCCACGATTTTGAAAGAATTACTTATACCCAAGCTATTGAAATACTATTACAGTCAAAGCCCCACAAAAAGAAGAAGTTCAAGTACGATGTTTCTTGGGGAGTTGATTTACAAAGCGAGCACGAAAAGTTTTTAGTAGAAAAGCATTTTAAAAAACCGGTAGTAATAGTAGATTATCCTGCATCTATAAAAGCGTTTTACATGCGTCAAAATGACGATGGAAAAACGGTTGCAGCTATGGATATTTTGTTTCCTGGTATTGGGGAAATAGTAGGAGGGTCGCAGAGAGAGGAAAGGCACGAAGTTCTTGAACAAAAATGCAAGGAGTTTAATGTTCCTAAAGAGGCTATTTGGTGGTATTTAGAAACTAGGAAGTTTGGGACTGTTCCTCATGCTGGCTTTGGCTTAGGTTTTGAAAGATTAATAATGTTTGTAACCGGTATGACAAATATAAGAGACGTTGTTCCGTTTCCAAGAACACCAAATAACGCAGAATTTTAGTTAGAATAATAAATCTTATTATCCACAAAAAATCCTGTTTCTACAAGCTTTCCGCTTAAGTCATAGCCATAGGCCATTCCGTTTTTTTTTCCTTTATGATAAAAACTTATTGATTTTATTTTATTTACTGAATGATAACCCGTCCATTGACCAACTCTAGTTCCACTTGAATAATAGCCAATAAGGTTTAAATTTCCCTCTTCACTGTAAAATATCCATTTTTCGTCTTCTTTTCCTAACAAAAAACTTCCTTTCTGCTTTAGTTTTTTATTTGGGTAATAAATTTTCCATTCTTCGCATCTTAAAGAGTTATTATATACACCTAAAACATTGGTTTCTCCATTTGGATAATTCCATTGCCAATCCCCATTTTTTTCACCATCTTTATAGTGTCCAAAAACAGACAATATCAATAAAGAGGTGTCAAAATATTCTTTGTATTCACCTGTTATTGTGTCGTTGTTAAATATTGATTCATTCATCTTATTTCCTGATTCATAATATCCAATTAATTTTCCTTCAAGCCCAATTTTGTTATAAAAGCATACTTTTTGAAGTTGATTATTTTTGTTTTTATAGTAGCCAATATATTTCCCAAGTTTTTGACCATTAAGCACATTATAAGAGTCTTTTATATTGCCATTTTCGTAATAGCTTTTCTGATCTCCATTTTTTAGATTTTTTAAATAATAATTCTCCTCTTTTAATAAACCATCTTTAAAATATGTTAAGCAGTTACCATTTAAAGAGTCTTTTTTGTAAACGTTAATTTGATATAAGTTTCCATTCTCATAAAAGGAAAGAGATGTGTCTTCTAATAAACCATCTTCAAAATATAGTTTTTGTTTAAGTTTTCCGTTAGGAAAATAATCTAACCATTGTCCAGTGAGAGTATCTTTTCTAAAACAGCCACTCTGCCAGAGACTGTCATTATTGTGGTAAATTTTATAAGCACCATTTTTCACAGTGTCTCCGTTATTTACCATTCCTTCGAAGGATTCACGAATTTTTTTAGTTTCAGGATAGTAGGTTACAAAAACATTTTGAGAATAAATGTTAGAGCCAAACAAACAAATTAGAGATATAAAAATATGTTTAAGGGTCAATTTCAATAACAGAACCTTCAACTTTTGAATTATGGCCATAGTCTAAAATAAGAGCAACTTGCCCTTTTGATGTTATTATATTTTTATTAATTTTTAAATCAAACTCTACAGATTCACCTGGATAAATTGTTTTTTCTATTCCTTTTAATTTTATTAACTGAGCTGTCTCATAAATTCCGTATTCAAGGTGAACATCTGCATGTAAAATTTTATCTCCATCATTTTTAATATGCGTTCTAAAAACTCTAAGACTATCTATAGTCGATGGGATTTCAGTTAAATCTTCAATTATGCTATGGTAAGCTACATTAGTTTTTGGCGACTGCATAACCATGATTTCAATTTTTGGCACAATTTTTATTCCAGTAGATAAGGTCTGTTTATCTAATACATAATTTTCTTTTTCATTGGCTGGGCCAATAGTTATAAACCCCCAATGAGTAGATAAAACATCTTTAGGAACTATAAGAACCACATTTAAATACACATCTTCGTTTGGATTAAGCTTGAAAAAATTTGGAGTGATAGTTATATAGTCTTCCAAACTTCTGATACTTGACCCTACTTTTTGTTTGATTCTTTCTCCTTCAACCACTTTAAAATCAGAAAGGGTTGCTGTATAGGCTTGAAGTTTATTTCCGTAATTTTTAATATGAACACTTTTTTCTTGTATTTCTCCAGGGTTTGCATCAAAATTTAAAATTACAGGAGCAACTTCAAAGTCTTGACATATAGAAGGATTAAAGAGACAGTTTATAAAAAAAACAAATAGAAGTTTTTTGCAAGTATTCATGCTATAAAAGTAAATTTTTTTTTGCAAAATATAAATTTTATTGAATTTATTTAAAGTGCAACTTAATTAGTGAAAATAAATAATAAACAGGGGCAACCAACTAGGGACATAAATATATTTTTTTCTGAATCAAGATAATTATAAACAGTTGAACGAGGAAAATAGTCAAAATTCACACAAATAATAGCTGTTTTATAAATGTTTCAGAATAGTATTACTGACTCCCAAAATTAAATTTAGAATTCCCTTTAATTATTACCTCTCTACTTTTTTCAACCACATCAAAATCCACTCTAAAAACTTTAAAACCATCAAATTGAACTATCATTTTATTGTTTTTAATATGGAAATTATCACCAAAAACATTATTTAAAGAAACCTTGTAGTATCCCGCAAGAGGAACGCTTATTGAAAAAGACCCGTTATCATCAGTAAGTGTAGAGTAAATTTCACCTGTAGAAGAAACCGCTTCGACTCTTATTCTACTTGGTTTAACAGCTCCGAGGCTTGAATTAATATCTCTTGATATTTTTACTTGTCCAATAACTTTGTACCCTTCCCCGTAAGGTATAAATAAGGTGTAGTCTTCCTGCATGGAGATCTCTTGCTCATTACCTTTTGTGTTATGTAACAACCCTAAATTTACCAAAGATCTAAAGACTAAAAAAAAGTCTCCTTCTGGAAGGTCCTTTAAAACTATATTTCCCTCTTGATCCGAGATTAATTCCATTTCACTAAACAGAATGTTTATAAAGTCAGATTCATAGTCTCTACTTATATTTAGAATTATATTGGGAATCCCGTCTTCATTATCTGACTTAATTTTATCGCCATTTAAATCCTTAAAACAAACTATTTTTAGATCGTAGTATTTGATTTTAGGCTGAGGAATATCCACGTTGTAGGTTAAGCCGAAATTTATGTTAAAAAATCTTGAGCTGCTGCCATCCTCTACGTTAGAGGATCTAGTGGTAAACAAATTAGTATTAGTAAATCCATTTAACCTTCTATTTATTTGAAAGCTCATTCTACCGCTTAGCCCAAAGTTTGATATGTTTACAGGCATTCTTAAAAACCAATTGCAAGAACCTTGTAGACTTATTTTTCTTGAAGGAATTTCTTTCTTGAAATTAGCCCTTATAAAAATCGTTTCATTAGATACCTTGGTTTCTTCAGTAATAAATATGTTTTGATCAATGAAAAAATTAATCCCTCTCATATATCTAAAATTCAAGCTCCATATAGGGTTAAGATAATTTATTCCAAAAGAAATGTTTGATGCCCCTTTGTAACTTAGGGTATCTACTAACCTGTCTTTAAACCTTGTGTTTCCCAAAAAAATACTAGGGGAAAGACTTTCCTTATTTTTTAATCTTACGTTCATTGAACCGAAGAACCCAAAAGTTTCATTTAAAAAGCCTGATAAAATAGTATCTCTTTGTATAAATCTTTCCCTATAGTTGGATTGAAGACTCGGACCTACAGAAAATGATATTTTTTTGTTAAACTTTAAATTGTATGATAACCTGTTTATATTTTGACTTGTATTAAGATATGTTATTTGAGAAGATTGGATAAAACCTAACCTTGAAGGGGAAAAATACTGACCTAAGGAATAGAATTTTAAATTACTTTTTTTATTTATCTTATATGAAATGGATCCATTAGTTCGGCGTAAGCTTTGTGAATTATGTAAACCGTTTAAAGTATTAAGTTGCCCAAAATTAAATCTTATCTTTTTAATGGATCCACTATAATTTAAATTATAAGAATTGCCAATAACGGAACTGTCGTTGTTTGAGGGGTTTGCTGAAGTAAAGTTTCCGAGCCTAGGCATTATATCTAAGGAAATATTATGTTTTTTTATTGGGCTAAAACTTAAGAATAGTTCTGGGATAACTGACCTAAATGACCTGTAACTACTATTGCTGTAACCTAAGGAAAGTTTGTAAGAAACATTTTTTTTAATTCCTGGAATTAAAATTTTAGACGAGTATGCTGAAGAAGCAAACCATTCAGGAAAAACCCTACTATTCGCAAATATAAAATTTATATTAGAACCATTTTCAAAGCTATAAGAGGATCTTATGCCGGTTGATTGAAAATTAAAAAGAGGGTTTGATGTATTAATATTCCCGACGCTGGTTAATAGTTTGTTATCCCAATTATGATTAAGTTGAAAATTATAAAGACCGGGGTTATTAAAATATGAACTAAAGGTCTGATTTCCAAAATTTATATTTGAAAAATTAGCATTATAGTTAAAGTCGTGGTTTTCATTTAATTGTATTTCACCATAGGCACCAAGGCCAATAAAAGGATTCATCCCTGAAGCAATATTTAATGCTCTAAAACTCAGGTTAAGCGGTGAACATTCCTCGTCTCTTTGGTTATATAAGTTGTTATCTAAATCAAAAAACTTAAAATATTTTATTTTTTTTCTACCTTTTCGATCCAATGCAGTAACAATAATTTCGCTATCTCTAAAATTTCCTGGAGCGTAATCCGCTATTTCAGATTTATTTATTTTTATGGCTGTATAAGTAAGTAAAGTGTCGCTAAATGGTGGAATAGAAATAAAGATGTTATTATTAGTTGTAGAATCTAATATTTTTAAGTTTTTTCCAGTTCTGAATTTTAAGTTTATGATTTGCTGTGAATTTCCCTTATTAGAAAGACGTATTTCGAAATCTTCTGAATTGTAAAGTTCGTTAAAATAAATTCTATTTATAGTAGTTTTTATATTCCAGTCCGAAATTTCAGGTATTTGAACGTAACTAGCCCCGTAAAACTCTTTATCTTTGGTTGAGGCAACCATGTTTATTACATAAGCTATTCCGCCAAGTACATTTTGTGGTATAATTAACCTTAGGGGAATATTTATTTCTCCCCCTGGGATTACACTTCTTGAAAAGAGAATGTTTGAGTTTAAAAGTTTCCAACCAGCAGGGATGTTTACTTTAAAGTCTAGATCTAAGATTTTATTGGTTTTATTTTTTATTTTACAAACATTAAAATAACTTTCACCAACACTATGGACAGTTTTAAATTTTACAAATTTTATTTCTACATCTTTATCTATTGAATCTTGGGGAAAGAGGCTTTCAAAATTAAAGTTGCTGTCTATATAATATTCCCCACTGTCTAAATAATTATATTTACTTACATTATAATCTGGAGATATATTTAGTTGCCCTATTTTCCCACTATCTGAATAATTATAGTTTTTAAATTCTTTATACTTATAGCTATTTGTGCCACTTATTCCCACATGGTTAATAAAAAGAAATAATAATAAAACTATATTATGGAAAATATTTTTCATGGCACTGGACTTAAAGATAACTCTAATTCAGCTTCATAATAGTCAGAATTACTGCCAAAAATTTTGTTTGTAACTCCGCATCGGTATGAGATATTGACCTGAGTAGAAGTTGAAAATCTATCTTCTGTTGTAGTATGTTCAACTAGATTTTGTTCAAGATTGCTTAACTCTTTCCAGCCCTTAAAATCTCCTGCGGGCAGAACAGCTACGCCTGCATTTGTTGCCTGTATTTCTAGCACATTCAAATCCAATGTGTTAATCCCCCCAGAGCCTTGAAAATCCACATTCGGAGGCGGTGCTTTTACAGTTATTTTCCATCCTGTTACACTAGCGCCACCTGATAAGTCAGAAAAACTCAAACCAAGAATTGTGTGGTTAGTTTTAGTAATTCCAGAAGAAAATTCACTAATACTATTGAAATTAAATGTCAGGTGAGAACCTACCATAGTGGATATTCTGGCAGAATTAAAATCTGCTTGACCAAGTAACGAATGGTTAAGAATAAAACAAAATATTATACACAAGATTTTTGACATAGTTGCGTAAAATAACTATATATCACTCAATAAACAAAAAAAGGCTACACATATGTAGCCTTTAAAATCAGATTATATATAATAAAAATTTTAATTAATTCTTTTATTGCTCTATTTGTAAGTCAAAAAGAACATTAGTTATATATCTGTCAGGAGCTAAATTTTGTTCAATAAGCGCTACTGTATTCATAGTCCCTTCTGTAGTACCAACTCGCCAATATATTGTGAAAGCGTTGTCTGCGACATCACCTGCGTTTGATAATGCACCTACACCAGCACCTACAGTTTCTTTTTCTATTAGTGCAGCAGCACCAGGAAATTGAGTTAAAGGCACAATGTCAACCCCTTGGTTTCCCACGGAAGTTTTTACAACATCAGTTGCAGCACCTCCAGCAAGAAATTTATGTAGACCATCGGCCGTAATACTATATCCAATGTTATCTAAAGTCATTGTACCACCCGCATCCGTACCAATTAAAGTAGCATCCTCCGCACCCATATGTAGTTCCCAGTCGGAAGATGCGGCTACAGTAAATTGAGTTTGATAAAAACCTTGTGCACCAACGGCACCAAGAGCAGCAGCAGCAGCAACAGCACCGCCATTAATTCCAGATTTATATTGAGCAATAGTATTGAATGTGAATTCTAAATTACCACCATTGAAAACGTTAAGTCTAAGAACTTGATTTAAATTTACAGCAATGGGGACAGTAGTTCTATCTGAAACTGCTTGAGAAATTCCTGAAAATATAATCCCAAAAGCAAAAAATGATAATATTAATTTTTTCATAATTTTTATTTAAATTTTAAAATGCTTTTTAATTGAAAGCTAAATAAGTTATAAAATTACGAAAAAAAAATTGAACATCCAAAAACAACCTCTGTTTTTCAGATGAAAGTACTTTTTTGTGTAAAGTTTATCTAAATTTTTTGCATTCTTGTTGGCTTTGGTTTATAATTGGATTTTATTATAACGTAAAGCTTTGATAACTGTTTTTGATAAATATCTGTAAAACAATAACATTACGACAAATCTTGCTTTTCTTTATTTATATGCATTTATCCTTTAAAAAACTACACCTTACAATGGGAACTTAATTTAAGTTGGAAAATAATGACTAAAATTTAATAATCATTAATTTATATTATTCCACTTAAATTAATATTACTTAACGAATTAACTGAAAGTGTTTTTATATCTTTTTATTTAGTCGAAAAAAGAAAAAAAATAACCATTAAAAAGTTTTAACCCCTTAACATTCCGCTCCATACTTAAAAAACCTAGCTTTGTAAGTAACAATGGCCCTTAAGCAATCTTTACAACAAAGACTTTTACAAAAGTTGTCTCCTCAACAGATACAGTTGATGAAGATGCTTCAGCTACCTACCATTGAGCTTGAAAAAAGAATAAAAGAAGAGCTAGAGTTAAACCCTGCTCTTGACGAAGGCGAGGAGCAACCCCAGGAATCATCAGATGAAAATGTAGATTCTTCCATTGAAAAAAGAGACGATTTCAATTACCAAGATTATGTAAACGACGAAACACCCTACTACAAAACACAGTCAAACAACTCTTATAAAGATCAAGAAGATAATCACACACCATTATCTTTAGGAGATTCTTTCACAGAGAAGCTCATTAGTCAAATTTCACTGAGAATTAAAAATGAAAAGCATCTAAATATTGCAGAGCAAATCATTGGAAACTTAGATGAGTCTGGTTATTTAAGAAGAGAACTTTTTAATATTGTCGATGATTTGGCTTTTTCTCAAAACATTTTAACCTCGGAAGAAGAGATAGAACAAGTTTTATTGGAAGTGCAAGAGCTGGACCCATCCGGTGTAGGAGCAAGAGATCTACAAGAATGTCTTTTGATTCAGCTAAGAAAAAAGAAAACAACAACTGCAACCAAAACTGCAGAAGCTATTTTAGAAAAATGCTTCGAATCTTTCAAAAAAAAACATTTCAAAAAAATAGAGCAAAAGCTAGATATTGACACAATTGCTATCAAGGAAGCAATGGCTGAAATTGTAAAATTAAATCCCAAACCTGGAAATTCACTAATAGACACTTCAAAATCCATTCAGCACATAACTCCTGACTTTACAATTACCGAAAACGAGGGAATTTTGGCAGTAGAATT
>CESU01003012.1_pt1 | contig 10170 bp, 13 predicted proteins | sample 531141 | NCBI WGS metagenome assembly CESU01 (sample SAMEA2621401, study PRJEB7988) | marine metagenome | isolation source: saline water (ENVO:00002010), including
CTCACTTTCTCAAGCTCAATCTTTTTTACTAGATCAAGAATATCTTTGGGGACAAGAAACTCATAGAGGAACCTGCCTTCAATAAATGGCTTAAATAAATAAAAGTACCTTATCCATTTCTATTGTGATGGCTGTCCGTGCTTTCGAACCCGAACAAACCACTTATCATTTCTCTTTAGTATAGACGCCGTAACATAACCTCACTGGATCAATAGTGGATCAAGTGGTTACATTTGAAATAAAGCAGAAGGATATTAACTATAAATGTCTAATGAAAACAAATAATTAAGTTGGTCGGGGCGGAGAGATTCGAACTCCCGACCCTCTGCTCCCAAAGCAGATGCGCTACCAGGCTGCGCTACGCCCCGAACAATTCGATTTATACTTTAGTAATGAACAAAAGCAAGCATTTGTTTTATTTTACCTGAAATAATTTTGAGTGAATTAAATTACTTATAAAATAGGACAAATAAGTTTATCACCTAAAGCTGCATTCAATTTACCAGTTTGCAACTCTAAAACCAATTTAGCTTTTTCTTTGCTTTGTATATTAGTTTTATCCATTGCCTTAGCTTTTTTATGTATATCTATAACAATACCTTTAGCATTTAAAAAAAATAAATCTAAATCTAAAAAAGTATTAGCCATCCAGAAATTTCTAATTTCACTTTCTTCCCAAACAAACAACATTCCTGCATTACTATCCATATATTTTCTATGCATCAATCCAAATGATCTTTTTTCTTCTGTATCAGCTATATCTAATAAGAGATCTACAGAAGTTTTGTCCTTAAAATATATTTTACAAGTGATATTTTCAAAAGATGGATAATTATTTTTAGCATAAATTAAGTCAATATTAAAATTAATTAGGAAAATTCCTAATATTGGAATTAAAAAAATTTTACTCATAACCTTTTTCATATTCTTTTAATTCGCAATACATTGTCCAAGAGCAAAGATACCTCATCGCCAACTTTTGTTTCAAAATAAGGATCTCTCCATCTTTTAAACCAATTTTCAGGGATACCGTTTCTAACTCTACTATTTTTCCACTGAAGAGATTTTAGTAAATCTTGACATTCTGAGTTCATATCCTGATCAAGCCATTCTATTTTATTATTTAAAAGCGCCCAATTTCCAGCCCAGGCTTTTGCTGTTAAATAAGGGTTATAACCACCACCACCTAAGATTATTGACTTATCACATAAAGACAATATATCTTTTATAGCTTTCCAATAAGCATTATTAGTTAATGAAATTCTTGACTGAGGATCGCCATCAAGCATATCGGCACCTGCCTGAATTATTAAAAGATCTGGATTAATTTTTTTACCAAAAGGAATTACTCCATGTTTTATAAGAAAGTCTAATTCTGAATCATTAAAGCCTGAGGGCACAGGAAAATTCATTATATTATTTATCTTACAATCATCTATTGTTCCAGTCTTTGGCCATCTATTTTCTTCATGAATTGAAATTACTGTAACTTTGTCATTGTTAACAAACACATCTTGAACTCCATCACAATGGTGAGCATCAAGATCAACATACAATATTTTTGAAAAGCCTAATTCAATTGCTTTAAGGATCCCTAAAACGCAATCATTTAAAAAACAAAAACCATACGCCTGTGATTTTCTTCCATGATGAGTGCCTCCGGAAATATTTAAAATCTTATTTGCCTTTTGTGTTGCTATCATTTCAACAGCTTCTATGGAGGCTTTCACTGCTGAAGCTGGCCTAGAAAATACTTCTTTAAAGATAGGATTGTTCCCTATTCCAATATTAAATTTGATTTTCAAAGATTCAGAAAGGGATTGATCTGTTTCTGCCTTTATTAGAGCTTTAACATAATTTATATCATGGAACTTTGCTAACTCTTCTATACCAGCTGGTTTATTTTTAATGATTTGTTTTTGTTTAACCCAGCCCATTAACTGAATAAGTTCAACACTAGGCCATACTCTATCCATATCTAAAGGATGTCCCTTTTCATATCTAGAGCCTTTAAAGATATCACTTGTAAATAAAAAATTCTGCATTGTGCTTTTTTGTAATGTATATATTTATATTATCAAATAAATTTTTATTGGATTGATATGTTAAGAGGTCTTTTTATAGCAACAATAATTTTTCTAATTTGGGAAATAAGTTGTGTGATATTTGAATTACCTCCATTTATGCTTCCAACACCTTCTAAAATATTTATTTCAATTTATACTAATTGGGAAGAACTTCTAAAACACGCTTCATATACTTTAACAGAGATATTAGCTTCGATTTTTATTGGCTCTATTATTGGTATTACCACAGCGTTGACAATATCATCTTCTGCCAAACTTAAACTTTGGGTAATGCCAATTTTGCTAGCAAGCCAGTCTATTCCCGTATTTGCTTTAGCGCCTTTATTAATATTATGGCTTGGATATGGGATGAGTAGTAAAATTGTAATTGGTGTTTTAATTGTATTTTTTCCAATCACATCAAATTTTACAGACGCTCTAAACAAAGTTCCTCAAGAGTTAATTGACGCAGGTAAGACTATAGGTTTTACAAAATTACAAATCTTTTGGAAAATTAAAATACCCTCTGCTCTTCCAGGTCTTTGTTCTGGTATAAGAGTTGCTGCATGCTTTGCACCTATTGGAGCAGTTGTTGGTGAATGGATAGGAGGAAGCACAGGCTTAGGATCATTTATGATTTACAGTAATGCAAGACTCCAGACTGATAATATGTTTGCAGCTTTATTGATTTTAATTTTTATAACAATAACTTTATATAGATTAACTGATATAATCTTGAGCAAATATGTTTGGTGGAAATAATTTAAAAAACATTTGATTTTTCTTTTAATATGTTAAATAAAAAGCATGCCAGGGGTGCATGACGGTCGTCTTGCTGAGAATTTAACCCTTACAACCTGATCTGGTTAGAACCAGCGGAGGGAGATGCAACATGCATAAACTATATAAAATAATAACAATCACTTTTCTTACATTAATAATGAATTTTGCTCATGCAAAAACTGACAAACTAACAATAGGTCTTGATTGGTTTATTAACCCTGATCATGCTCCTCTAATAATAGCTCAAAAAAGAGGCTTCTTTAAAGAAGTAGGCCTAGAAGTGGAAATGATAGAGCCAGCTGATCCAAATGATCCTCCTAAGCTAGTTGCTGCGGGTAAGCTAGACTTGGCTATTTCTTATCAACCTCAACTTCATATCCAAGTTGATCAAGGTTTACCAGTTGTAAGAGTTGGAACATTAGTAAGTGTACCCCTAAATGCTCTGGTTGTTCTTAAAGACGGACCAATCAAATCAATATCTGATCTAAAAGGTAAAAAAGTTGGCTTTTCAGTCGGTGGATTTGAAGAAGCTCTCTTATCCGGAATGCTTGAAAAATATAATTTAAAAATGTCTGACATAGAATTAATAAATATCAACTTTTCTTTATCACCTTCTTTAATTGCCAAAAAAGTAGATGCTGTGATTGGAGCATTTAGAAATTTTGAACTTAATCAAATGGATATTGTCGGTTATCCAGGAACAGCTTTTTATCCTGAAGAACATGGTGTACCTACATATGAAGAGTTAATTTATATATCCAATACAAAAAATAAAAATAATCCTATTTTTGATAAATTTTTTAAAGCAATACAGAAAGCAACCTTAACGATGATTAATGATCCTGCCTCTTCGTGGAAAGATTTTTCTACATATAGAAAAGGCCTAGATGATGAGTTAAATAAACGTGCATATAGAGACACTTTATCTAGATTTTCGTTAAGACCCCAAGCTCATGATTTAAATACATACAGAGTTTTTGGAGAGTTTCTAAAAGAAAAAGGTATCATTAAAAAGGTTAATAATGTTGAAACATTTGCCAAGCCTTAATATCTATAAAAACTTATATTGAAATTATACCTAACTTTAGTTAAAAATTATAATTATTATTAATTAAAGTTAGGTTTTCAATATAATGAAATCAATATTACTATTTGTTATATTGTTTATACTATGGCTTTTAATGTCAGGACACTATTCCATACTTCTCATTTCTTTAGGTATAACCTCATGCGCTTTTTGTGTTTATGTAGCACAAAGAGCCAATATTATTGATAATGAAGGATTGCCATTATTTTTTTTCCCTCGAATTTTAAATTATTTATTATGGTTATTCAAAGAAATATTCAATTCAAATATTGCAACAGCTAAAGTTATAATCACAGATAAAATTGATCCTGAAATATTCACAATTAAAGTTTCGCAAAATAGTGATGTTGGAAAAGCAACTTACGCTAATTCTATTACATTAACTCCAGGGACTGTTACTACTCAAATAGATAAAAATACATTTGAAGTGCATGCTCTCAATTCAGATTTTGGTGATGATGTAAGAAATGGTGAAATGGATAAAAAAGTTTCATGGTTAGAGGGTAAAAAATAATGTTTTTAGCAGCCCTTATAGCTTGTGCCTTATCGAGCATTTTAATTTTGATAAGAGCTATTCTAGGTAAAACCACTTTTGATAGAGTACTAGCTTTAAACAGTTTAGGGACAGTAATAGTTATTGGTATTGCATTACATGGATTTTATATGGATAGACCAGAATTTATTGATATAGCTATAGTCTACGCACTCATAAATTTTATTGGAACCATTGCTGTATTAAAACTCTTTAGTACTGGTTCTTTGGGAGGCTTAAAAAAATAATGGACTTAGTTAAAGATATAATAACAGGAATTTGTTTTTTTATTGGGTCTTTATCCATCATTATAGGAGCATGTGGATTAATAAAATTTCCTGATGTTTTTTCAAGAGTTCATGCAGCTGGCATGATTGACACAGGTGGAACAGCATTCTTCTTACTTGGTATGATTATTCAAACTGGATGGTCTCTTATTACAGTTAAATTATTATTAATTGGTATTTTCATTTTTTTTACTAGTCCAGTTTCAAGTCACGTAACAGTCAATTTAGCTCGTCAAAAAAAATTAATTCCTATTGGAAGAAAGATTGGAAGGCTTCTATGATTTCGGAATTAATAATAAATGCTTTTTTAGTAACTTTAATGTTAGGCATTGCAATTTCGCTTTTAAGGACAAGAAGTATAATTTTCACTGTAATTTTGACAAGTGCGTATTCACTTATAGCCGCTCTAATGTTCATAACTCTTGACGCTGTTGATGTTGCCTTTACAGAGGCCTCTGTCGGAGCAGGAATATCTACAATATTATTTTTAGCAGCAATGGGATATTTACCAAAAGAAGAAGAAAAAAGTATAAACAATCAATTTATACCAGCTATGTCATGCATTATTTTAGGAGCAGTGTTAATTTGGTGTAGCTTTGATTTACCAGAAATAGGGATTGCTTCTGCACCTATTCATCTTCATCTAGTACCTGATTATATACTTGGGTCCCAAAATGATATTGCTATACCCAATATAGTAACTTCGATATTAGCTAGTTATAGAGGATATGATACTTTTGGTGAAACTGTTGTTATATTCACTGCTGGAATAGCTGTGCTTGCTTTATTACAAAACTCAAAAACAGACAAAGATATTATTAAAAAGAAAACAAAGAAAAAAGTTGTTAAAAATGTATAGAAATCCAATCCTAAGAGTGTGTACAAAGGTGCTATTTGCTCCAATTATTCTTTTTGGGTTATATGTTCAATTCCATGGTGATTATGGGCCAGGCGGAGGTTTTCAGGCAGGAGTAATAGTAGCTAGTGCTTTTATTCTTTACTCGTTAGTTTTTGGATTAGATGAAGGTCAAAAACTACTACCACCTAAAATTAATTTAATTCTTTTAGCACTTGGGGCAATTTTATATGGTGGAGTTGGCTTTATATCAATGTCAATGGGTGAGCCTTTCTTATCATATAATGTATTAGGTGAAAATCCTCAAGCTGGACAACATTTAGGAATTTTAATTATAGAGTTTGGAGTTGGCTTAACAGTATGTAACGTAATGATTTCACTCTTTAATTCATTCGCTGGCTATCGGTCAGATAAAGGTTCATGAAATGATTACTTCAGCTATGGGTATTTGGAACTATTGGATAGTATTCATATTAATGATGATTGGCTTATTCATAGTTATAGGTAGAAAAAACCTTCTAAAAAAGATAGTTGGATTGGCAATATTTCAAACCTCTGTATTTCTACTTTACATAACATTTGGAAAAATTACAGGAGGGACAGCTCCAATATTGACTGAAAACTCATCAACAATTTATTCTAATCCATTACCTCACGTATTAATACTTACTGCTATTGTTGTAGGAGTTGCTACAACTGCACTTGCTTTAGCTCTTGTTATCAGAATTAATTCAAGCTATGGAAGCATTGAAGAGGATGATATATCTGCAGAGGATTTAGTTGAATATCATGACCAAAATAATAATTTTGAAAAATCAATATTGCAGAATAATAAATGATAGATATTTTTATAAACAATCTTCCTATATTAATTGTTATTGTGCCTCTAATGATGTCATTATTCGTGGTTCTTGTTACGAATAGTCACTTAAGCTTTTTATTAACTTTAACTACAACTTTTATTACTTTTTTAATTGCACTTTTTCTTTATCAAGAGGTTCAAAAATATTCTTCAATATCATATGCATTAGGTAATTGGTTACCTCCATTAGGAATTGAATATATCATTGATCACGTTTCTATTATCCCAATAATAATAATTAGTGGAATTGGCTTTTTAGCAACTTTGTTTGCATTTAAAATTATGCCTTCAGAGTTAGGTAAGAGTTCTATATCTAAAACTTATGGATTATGGCTTTTAGCAATTTCTGGCCTTATCGGATTAGTAACGACTGGTGACGCATTTAATCTTTTCGTATTTCTAGAAATCTCTTCATTAGCTTCTGTTGCATTAGTAGCAATGGGGGCTAAACAAGATAGGCAAGCATTAATAGCTGCTTATAATTATTTAATAATTGGAGCAGTTGGAGCAACTTTTTATGTAATTGGTGTTGGTTTGTTATATGCAATAACAGGAACACTAAATATGGCTGATATTACTAACAAATTAGCTCTTATGGAAGATAACAGAGCTTTAATTGCAGGTTTTGGCTTTATGATTGTTGGCATAATGGTTAAGGCAGCAGTGTTTCCTTTGCATATTTGGCTTCCACGAGCTTATGCGTATGCACCTTCAGCAGTTTCTATACTTCTTGCTGCAACGGCAACAAAAGCTTCACTATATATTCTTGCTCGTATCCTGTTTTCAGTCTTTTTACCTACAGAAGATTTAGTAAGTTTTACCCTTACATATATAATACTTCCTCTATCAATATTTGCCATGTTTGCAGGAACAATAATGGCGATTTATGAAAAAGATATCAAAAGATTATTGGCTCATTCATCAATAGCTCAAATTGGTTATATTACGCTCGCTTTTTCAATTGGAACAAAATCAAGTGTTGCAGCTGGTTTCATTCATATGTCAAATCATGCTCTAATTAAAGGTGGGTTGTTTATGGCTATAACCTCAATTAGTTATTATATCCAAAAGAGAGTTACTATTGATAACTTATCAGGATTAGGAAAGGCAATGCCAATTACCTTTTTTTGTTTTATTATTTGTTCTCTTAGTTTAGCAGGACTTCCCTTGACTGCAGGTTTTATTTCAAAGTTATACCTAATTAAATCAGCAATATCATCTGAAGGTTTATGGTTAAGTTTTATGATACTATTCAGTTCAGCTTTGTCTTTAATATACTTATGGAAAATGATTGAAGCTTTATGGTTAAGTCCATTAAATAGACAAGATATTAAGATCAAAGAAAAACCTGTTATTTATACTTCATTATTATTAATAACTTTTTTAAATATTTATTTTGGATTAGATGCCAGCTTGATAGTCAACAGTAGTTTTAATGCATCTGATTTACTTTTAGGTATAGATAAATGATCTCTATAGAAAATTATATTTTATTAACAATTCTTAGTCCTTTGTTGGTTTGTATTCTAACTCCTTTTTTATCAAAAAATGTATTATTAAGAGATATAATTGGACCGATAGGTGGAGTTTTTAGCTCTTGGGGAGCTATAGAAATAACAAGATCTGTTCTAAATGGAGAACATCCGTCAATTGAAATCTTTCAAATTGCTGAAGGTTTAACCATAGGTTTCAAAATTACTCCTTTGGGGGCAATATTTGGGATAGTTGCTTCTTTTCTTTGGGTTTTTGCAGCTATATATACTGTTGGTTATATGAGAGGCAATAAAGAAAAAAATCAGACTAGATTTTTTACTTTTTATGCAGTAGCTATCCATGCAGCGTTATGCATAGCTTACTCAGGAAATTTGTTAACATTATTTATTTTTTATGAAATTTTAACTTTTTCAACATATCCACTTATAACTCATAAACAAGACGAAGTAGCAAAAAAAGCTGGACGCATATACATGACCATTTTAGTTGGTTCATCAATATTATTACTATTACCTGCTATTATATGGGTTTGGGTTACGACAGGGACACTTGAAATGTCTCAAAATGGCATTCTGAGTGGAAAGCTTGACCCTAAATATGCTCCATATTTACTAATGATGTTTGTTTTTGGTATTGGGAAAGCCGCATTAATCCCACTGCACAGCTGGCTTCCAGCCGCAATGGTAGCACCTACACCTGTTTCAGCTCTTTTACATGCAGTAGCTGTAGTTAAAGCAGGTGTGTTTACAATGCTGGTTATATTAACAAATGTTTTTGGCATTCAATATTTAGCAGATACTGGTTCGTCTAAATGGTTGATTGGATTAGCATGTATTACTCTTATTTCAACAAGCATTATAGCAATTTATAAAGACGATTTAAAGGCAAGACTGGCCTACTCAACTATCAGCCAACTTTCTTATATTACATTAGGTGGAGCTTTAGCATCGTCATATGCCACTCAAGGTGCTGCTCTTCATATTGTAACTCATGCAGCAGGAAAAATTACGTTATTTTTTGTAGCTGGTGCGATTTATGTTGGAGCAAACATTTCAAAAATATCAGAACTAAATGGACAAGGAAAATCAATGCCTCTTGTTTTTCTTGCATTCTTTATTGGTGCTTTATCTATAATTGGAGTTCCTCCAATGGGTGGATCATGGAGCAAGCTTTTTTTGATGATGGGGGCAGTTGAGAGTGATTATTTATTTGTTATAATTGTTTTATGTATTTCAACTATATTAAATGTGTATTATTTAATGGAGATACCTGCCAGAGCGTTCTTTTCCAAAAAAATTAAGAATATAGATGTTAAAGTCCCTAATTTAATGATTATACCAACAATGATTACATGCTTTTTAACGATAATTTTATTTTTTTATATTGAACCTTTTAAAAACTTAACTTTATTAATGGTAGGTAAATAATGAAATTATTTATAAAAAAATTTGGAAAGATCAATTCTTTTGTTCTTTTTTTATGCTTACTACTTTTAGTTCTAGAGCTAATAGGACATAGACACGGTGAAACTGATATAGAAGATTTAATGTTTTTCCCTTCATTTTTTGGATTTTTATCTTGTATTATAATTTTCAAAATTGGTGTTGGTCTTAGATCATTTCTAATGAAAGATGAGGATTATTATGATAGATAATTTTCCTCCAGGTTTTATAATGGTTTTAGGTGCTTTACTAATTCCATTTTTACCTCATATTATCAGACAAATTTACATGATGATTTTAATACTAATATCTGCTTTTGGTCTAACCCTAGGCTTTGGTATTCATTCAGTTATAACTATAATGGAATTTGATTTTATTGTTTTTCAAGCTGACGAATTAACCTTTCCATTTGCTATAATCTTTCATATAGCTGCAGCTTTGAATGTCATATATGGAGCTCATGAAAAACATTGGAAACAGCATGTTGCTATAATGAGTTACAGTGGTGCAGCAATTGCTGCAATTCACGCTGGAGATCTTCTCACATTATTTGTTTGGTGGGAAGCTACAGCCTTTACATCTGTTTTTCTAATCCTAGCCAGTAATACTAATAGATCTTATAAGGCTGCAGTTAGATACATTTTAATTCAGGTTACTTCTGGTATGTTTTTATTAGCAGGAGCCATTATTCTATTAATGAATGAAGGAAACGCAATCCTTACTAAATTTGATATAAACTCATTATACGGACAATTAATTTT
>CESU01016713.1_pt1 | contig 10151 bp, 8 predicted proteins | sample 531141 | NCBI WGS metagenome assembly CESU01 (sample SAMEA2621401, study PRJEB7988) | marine metagenome | isolation source: saline water (ENVO:00002010), including
GATGGAGCGGTCCACGTAAAGACCCAGTTGTTGCCCACAGCGCTTTGTGAAATGGCTCCGGGTTCATCGGCGACAACCGCTGAACCTTCGCCAGGTGCGAGCGAGCCGATGTTGTAATCCCAGATCATAAATCCGCCCTCAGCATTGGATGCATGCTGGAGTGAAACGGTGAGCGTGTATGTTTCATCTAGGGTATACGAGCGTGGAACACCCGAAATCGAAACGACGACTTCGGTAGATGGAACGCCGTCACCGTGGCATGAGCAACCGGATTCAACGACGAGTGAATCGCCGTTCTTCCAAGGGGGTCCACCTGGCATCCCTAAAGCAGGGGCTGCGAACAGGAGGGCAATCAAACCAACCATGAGGAGACGGGTATTGCGCGACAGCATAGACTCACCTTACCAATGCCACTTGACCCAGCCCTTTGAACGTTACTTTTCAGCAACGAGCCAAACAACTGGTCATGTGCCTTTTTAGGATGGCTCAAATTTCCTTGACAGCGGTGTTTAATCCAGCCATCATGGCCTTTCCATCGCCGAAAAGCATCATGGTTTTGTCCATGTAAAACAAGTCGTTGTCAACACCAGCGTAACCAACCGACAATGAGCGCTTGATGATCACAACGGTGCGAGCAGCATCGGCATCAATGATTGGCATGCCAGCCAACGGGCCCTCGCCGCTACGAGCAGCTGGGTTTGTCGTATCGTTAGCGCCGATAACAAGTGCCACATCACAATCTGGGAATTCACTGTTGATTTCATCCATCTCGATGAGTTGCTCATAGGGGACATTTGCTTCTGCGAGAAGGACGTTCATGTGCCCTGGCATTCTGCCAGCAACCGGGTGAATTGCGTACTTGATTTCCGTGTCGAACTTCTCCTTCATTAAGTCAGCAAACTCCTTCACTTGGTGTTGGCATTGAGAAACCGCCATTCCATAGCCTGGAACGATGATCACTTTCTGCGCACCATCAAGCATCATAGCGACTTCATCAGCGTCAGAGCCTACCTTTGTTCGGGTAAGAGATTGCTTCTCGCCGTCGCCTCCAAAGGATTTGAACAACACATCAATCAGCCTTCTGTTCATTGCCTTGCACATAATGAAGGTCAAGATAAGTCCAGATGCGCCGACCAAAGAGCCTGCAATAATTAACACAGAGTTTCCTATGATGAAACCAGTGAATGCCGCTGCAATTCCTGAGAGTGAATTCAACAAGGAAACCACAACGGGCATGTCTGCTCCTCCAATTGGAAGAACAAGGATTAGACCGAGGATGCAAGAGATACCAATGATGGCCCAAAGGTACTGTTCGTTTGTTGGATCTTCGATGCTGGCGATGATGAGCGCAATGACACCTAGGAACAGCAGAATCTTGACTGGATTGAGCCAAGTCGGGCCCCATGTGGGTGTCTTAATCCATTTTCCAAAGACTTCGATTCCACCTTTGAGTTTGTACATGGCCAGCATGGAACCGGTCAATGTCATCCAGCCAACGAGCGCCGAGAGTCCGGCTGCTACCATTGTAACGGTAAGTTCGAGTCCTTCTGGAACGGTGGTTGAGTCAGCGATGAACTTCTGAATTTCAGAAAGCGCAACGAGCGCTGATGCAGCTCCACCGAAACCGTTGAACAGAGCAACTAATTCCGGCATTCCGGTCATTTCGACCTTCACAGCCATCCAATAACCGATCAGAGAACCAAGAATCAGTCCTGCAATAATGAGTTCCCAGTTTGCATTACCAGCGACTTGCATACTGAGCACGGTGGTGAGTACAGCAACGAGCATACCAGTGGCACCGAGTTGATTTCCAAATGGAGCGGTCTTCGGGTGGCCGAGTTTCTTCAAACCGAAGATGAACAGGGCAGCGGATATGAGGTAGCCTACAGCAATCCAGTCTTCCATCTCAAGCACCTCCTCGCTTTTTACCAGCAATCATATTCAACATACGGTTGGTGACTGCAAAGCCTCCAACGACGTTGATCATGGCTAGAACGACTGCGACAAATGCCAACAGTCCAGAAAGGGCCGTTTCACCACCATCATATGCGACATTGGATCCGATGAGGGCGCCAATAATTGAAATTCCGGAAATAGCATTTGCTCCGCTCATCAATGGTGTGTGCAATGTTGCAGGAACCTTGGTGATCAATTCAAATCCGAGGAAAATAGCGAGGATAAATAGGGTAAGGTTTCCGATTAAAAATTCTGGCGTCATTCGAGTGCACCTCCAAGGCGAGTTTGCTTTGGATGTATGACTCCATCCTTGCAGATGAGGACGCCACCCATGCCGTTGACATAGAAATCGCTGCCTTCTGGAGCCCCGACGAGGATGTCATCTTCTTCTGAGATTACGACTTCACCTTCATGGACAAGTGAAGTCATGAAGGTGGTTAAGTTGTTTGAATACAGCATGCTCGAGGTTGTAGCAATGGTTCCTGGTAGGTTGGAAGTTCCGACGATAATGACGCCGTTGTCGGTAATTTTGACTTCACCTGCGACGGTGTCTTCACAGTTGCCGCCAACATCCGCATTCATATCGACAACAACCGCTCCAGATTTGAAGTTTTTAACTGCGCTTGATGGCACAGTGATCGGCGCAGGGCGCCCGAAAATACGAGCAGTGGTGACGATGATGTCAGCATCAGCCGCGACCCCACAAACAGTGTCATTGACCTTCTGAATAAATTCAGGTGTGAGTGGTTTTGCGTATCCGGATTCGTCTTCGAAATCGTCCATGCCTTCGACTTCAATGAAGCGACCGCCTACAGATTCGATTTGCTCGGCCGCAGACTTGCGAACATCAGATGCGTAAACTACGCCACCAAGTCGCTTTGCTGTTGCGATTGCTTGCAATCCTGCAACACCGCTTCCCATGATGACAATCTTTGCCGGACGAATGGTTCCAGCTGATGTGGTCATCATTGGAATGCCCTTTGGCACATGTGAAGCACCAAGCAAGACCGCTTTGTATCCTGCTAAATTGTCTTGTGAGGAATTGACGTCCATGGATTGTGCACGAGAAAGACGGCGAGGAATCATGTCCATCGATAGAAGCGTGATGCCTGCATCCATGCACGACTTGACGTATTCCGGATTTCTGAACGGATCAGATGTGCATGCTAAGTTGGTTCCTTCACTGATGCCTTCTACACCTGGGAATCTGATGCAGACGATGTTTGTGCATCCAAGAGCATCAGCGCGTGTGCCGACGGTTGCTCCAGCCTTTTCATATTCAGAATCGTGATAGTTCGCAGCTTTTCCAGCACCGCTTTCAATAACAACTTCAAAGCCTGCTTTGAGGAGTTTTTTCATGCTCGAAGGGACAATCCCAACACGGGTTTCGCCTTCTGGTTCCATTGGTACGCCGAGTTTCATTGTGATGCCTCAAGCCCCCGCTTTACGTTGCCGCTGGCTGGGGTTGATTGAACCCAACGGAAGGGGGTTTTTAGACAACTCGCTCGACATTGTCGATTTTTCAAATCACTTTCCATCATTTCTTCCTCCTTCTGGCATTGGGAGATTGAAACCTCCACCATGTTCCTTATGGAGGTCCTATGTATGGAGGGATTTGCCGAAGTGACCATTATGGGAAATAACCGAAGAAAAATTGCAGTGATTGGAGCCGGAAATGTTGGTGCAACATGCGCCTTTGTCCTCGCACAAATGAAAATCGCAGATATTGTCTTGCTCGATATTTACGAAGGCTTCGCAAAAGGAAAAGCCCTCGATATGTCTCAAAACGGACAAGTTCTCAACTACGATGGTGCCATTACTGGCACATCCAGTTACGAAGACATAGCAGGCGCTGATGTTGTCGTCGTCACATCAGGATTCCCACGTCAACCCGGGATGACCCGTGAAGATCTCATTGCAAAGAACGCAGGTATTGTCAAGCAGGTCGGTGAAGGCATTCGAGACCACGCACCCGAGTCAACCATTGTCATGGTCACCAATCCGTTGGATTTGATGACCTATCACATGCAGAAGGTCACAGGATTCCCAGCCAACCGAGTTTGCGGTCAAGCGGGCGTTTTGGACTCAGCTCGCATGACACACTTTGTTGCGCAAGCAGTTGGTTGTGCAGAAGAAGATGTACAAGCCATGGTCCTTGGTGGCCACGGTGACACCATGGTGCCATTGCCCCGTTTCACCACCGTTGGGGGTATCGCCATTACTCATCTGCTCGACGCAGAAACAATTGACGCCATCTGCAAGCGAACAGCCTCCGGTGGCGGGGAAATTGTCAAACTCCTTGAACGGGGTTCCGCATTCTATGCACCTGGTTCAGCAGCAGCCATCATGGCTGAAGCCGTCCTAAACGATCGCAAGCGATTGATACCAGCCTCAGCGCACCTCACTGGTCAATATGGCCTTGATGATGTGTACATCGGCGTGCCGGTAATCCTTGGCGCTGGCGGTATTGAACGGATTCTAGAACTCGAATTGTCAGAAGAAGAATTGGCTTCACTGCAAGGTTCAGGCAACTTCTACAAGTCTCAACTTTCGGAATTGCTAGGCTACTGATTCAGAGGCGTACGATAGCGAGGGACTTTGACAACCCCCGAGTTGTAACGTCTTTGGGTGGAACATCGTCTGTGTTGACGCAGACCAATTCACGCCCCATTTTTCCCCTTGTGCGCATTCTTGTTAGCAACTCTTGTCCAATGTAACAGCCCTTTGAAGGGTGAACGTCATCGCCCAAACCACATGCAAATGCATGGTGCTTTTTTGTGATCTCAAACCCTTGCCATGGAATGACATGATGCGTCCTCCATTCATGGAAATCAGATGGTGTAGCATCCACTGGTACTTGTGTGTTCTTGGACGCAACAATGTAGTTGAGGTGTGTCATGCTGTGGGCTACTGTAGCTCCTTCATTGGCGCTGAAGGTGCCAACATCGCTTCCTTCAACCCCAAATTGCACAAAAAAATTATTGTTATCCGTTGCGTTGGAAATGGTTACATCTTGACCTAATATGCGTGGTGAGATGTGTGCCATGAGGGATTCCCAATAGGGTCCATGGCTGAACACCGCAATGAAACCACCCATGTGGAAGAGACCGACTCGATCGATAACTTTCGCTTGTGCTGTGGTGAAGGTTGTGTGACGGAATTGCCCTTCTTGGAGGTCAAGAACATGGTTTGTCGACAAACCATCGATGAAAGAAAGAACATCATTGCCGCGCCAAACGCTCAAATGACCATCGTGGTATGGCGCTGTCGGCATTGTTTTTCCTCAAGCAAAGGATTCGCCGCAGCCGCAGGATGAGTCCGCATTGGGATTGTTGATTTTGAATCCCCCGCCCATCAAGCGGTCGACGTAATCAATTTCAATTCCGTCAAGAAGATGACTGGATGCATTTGGAACAAGCACTCGGAAGCCGTTGATGGTGATTTCTTGGCACGATTGATCTGTCTCTTCAACAATTTGTAGATCATACATGTAGCCAGAACATCCACCGGAAAGAACACCCACGAGCAACGCCATCGAGCGGTCATCGCCAAATGCGTCAGCGAGCATTGTTTGTGCTTTATCAGAGATGGTAAGTCCAACATCGACAACCTCAGGTTGCATGACCTGAACAGGCCCAGCCGTTTCACATGTACCGCAGTCCATGATTAGCCCACGAGGTGGTCGCCTAAGAACTTGCGCTCAGACCACTGATTCAGTCGGGGAACTTTGACACTCAATTTCGAAATGGCATGTGTCGAGTCCGTCGCTTGTGCAAACGCGTTCTTTTGACATGACTTTGATGTTGTGCCGCTCCATCACAATGCCCTGTAAAATACCTTCATCGAGGTGGCAGAACATTCCACCTATCGTCGGTTTACCGCCACAGGCTGCACCATTCTGAACAAGAACAGATCGTGGAGGCATGCCTTTTGTGATTATTTGACCCATGCCCAGTTGGTTCCATTCATTGCCAAGATGACTCCAAAAATCCTCATCGCTTTCCACACCGTTCCATTTTCCAGCGAGTTCTTGCCCAATGCGTCTTCCAACGGCGCTCAATACTTCATTGAGGTCAATACCAAGACTGACCAATGCAGCGGCTTCCGGGTTGCCCTTGGAGGGAATCGGTTCTCCTGCTTTTCTCAAAAATGCGTTCGGTGCATTAGGAATTTCAGTTTTTAATCTGTTTTCTTCTAGGGAATGTTTGAGCCGTTCATAGTAGGATCCATCCCCAAGAGTAAGGTTGAGCGGTTCGATGATGGAGCCTTCAATCAGTCGTGCACGTGCGGCGCGGTAACTGGTTCCAGCAGCCCACTGAATGTTCATTAGTTCAGCATGAGCCTCGATGAAGCCTTTGGATTCAATCATCAAGGCTGTGTCGTTTTTCCCCCTTCCAGTCGGGTTTTCATCGGTGTTGATGAACTGAAGTCCAAGTTCGTCATCCACATAGATTCCTTGGATGGTAAAATGTTCGTGATGACGTATCTCGATGCGTTCATCAATATCATCAAAGAATTTGACTGTTTTCTCATTGAGCGAAGACGAAATCCGCACCTTCACTCCACGGTTCACAGCTTCGATTAACGCCTCATAGGCGCCTGACCTCTTCAGGTGAAGGATTCCCCAATTGCCCAGAAGCATCCAGACATTGTTTTCAGCTTCATTCAAGATGGATTGGAGGTTTGCCATGATGGAATGACGATCTTTGAGAACACTGAAATTTGCTTCTGCTTCGGGGGCGTTGTAAGAAAGCAAGGCTGCTTGTTCCCCTTCTTTCATTGCATCGAGGTGTTCTTGCATTCTCCTTAGGTCCATTTCCGAACGTTGAATCAGCAGAGCGAACACCTCTTCGATGCGAATTCCCTGAAACCTCATCGGCTTGTCGAGTGTTGCTTTAACGAGACCCAACTCTTGCATTTTTCTCAGTGAATTGTACGCATCCATTCTCGTGATACCAATTCGCTTCCCGACCTCACTGGCCTTTGAGGGTGGGTGCGTGGCTAAATCCATCACGATTCGAGCCCGTTTTGGTTCTAGACCACACTCAATCAATCGTTCAATGACGTCTAAAGATTCGTTTGAACTCATACAATCACTTCTTGCTCAAGCACGTCGTCGCTTCCTATCCCGTTCCTTTTGAAGGATTGAACAGCGTCGGATTTGGTCCCTGGCTCGTGCCACTTCTTCTTTGAGAAGGCCACGTGGGATCGATTGTTCAAAGCATTTGATTGCATCGGGGTAACGCTCCATTTCAGCGTAGGCGCTTCCCATGTTGTAGAGTGTTTTTCCACGGACTTCAGCGGGACGAATCAGCATGGCTTGATGATAAGCTTCAACGCACTTCGGGTATTGTTCGAGGTAGTAGTAAGCGTTGCCTTTTCCATTAAGAATTCGAATGAGCATGTCTTCATCGTTGGCAAACGAGGGTATGGCCCGGTCAAAGGATGAAAGTGCTTTGTCGTACTTTCCATCTTCAATCAACTGAACCCCTTGATTGTACCACGCTATGTCCTGATTTGCGATCGACATGGAATTGACTTCGCCAGTTGTTTGCACCGAAACCCTAGCCGCTGCATCGAGGGCCGCCTTTGCTAGGTCGACCTCAGGTTGAGAGGTGACTTGAGGTTCTGTGCGCTGCACAGGTAGAGGCTGCATCAATGGGTCATTAGCCAAATCGTACGCTGGTAAAGGTGCGGGGGCTGCTGCTGCTTGCGGTGCAAATTCGGGTGCCTGTGGCTCATTGTTGAGGCCAAGTGCTCCCATGTAGAAATCTGCTGTTGCCTCATCTGGATGTGGGGGCTCTTGAGGTGGTGGCGAGTAGGCCGGAGCGGGATAAACAGGTTCGGGTGCCGGTTGAGTCGGCGCTGACATTGCAGGTGCAGGGTAGACTGGTTCGGGTGCCGGTTGAGTTGGCGGTGTCATTGCAGGTGCAGGGTAGGCAGGTGCTGGCGCCGGTTGACTCAGTTGTGCAGTGGGGGGCGGTGTTGCTTGTGTGGTCCCCAGAGGCTCCACTGGGGCTAGAGTTGATTCAAGTGATGCGGGAGCTGTTCCATCCAATGCGGTTGCTTTGGCGTGGCACTTTTGAGCCGTTTCCAAATCACCTGCATTTTCAAGCGCTCGAGCAAGTCCTCGCCAGTTGACTGGGTTTGCTCCGTCGCTTTGGATGAGGGCCTTCCAGGTGGTGACTGCTTGCACGTGATCGTTTGAGGCTGTGTGAGCGCGTGCATGGAGGGCCGTGGCCCCAACACCGAGCATCTGAAGTGCTTCATGTGCCAAGTGAGGGCCTTCGGGCAAGGTCGGTGGTAGCCCTTGGGCTGATTCTATGACGTTCGCTTCCCCTTCTGCAAGACCAATCAAGACCTCTATCATTTGCGTGCGAACTGCATTATTCGCATCGGACAGTAGCACTGAACGTGTTGCTATGAGGTAATTTTCAATGTCGCCAGTTTCATAGCAAAGCATACTGCATTTGAGCGAGGCCTTGAGGTAATCTGGTTGCGCTCCAAGGGCGCTCATGTAAGCGGTAATGGCCTGTTGGTGTTCACCGCGACGTTGATGAATTGAACCGAGGTTGAACCATCCGCTTGCTTGAGTTGGGTCGAGGGTTTGGGCGTGTGTAAGAGCGCTGATGGCGTGGTCATCCAAATTCAAACGAGCCATAGCACCACCCGCAATTCGCCATGATGGTGCGTGTTGAGCACCGATGGTTTTCAGATGAGGTTTCAGGAGGTTGAGAGCATCAGCAGCGGCGCCTGTTTTGATCAATTCCGTTGCTTGTTCGACCAAACGATCAAGATTGACCGCTTCTACTTGTGGAACTGGAACGGGCTCTACAGCCGGTGCAGGAGTTAGGGCCACAGTTTGTTGCGGTTCGGGCAGTGGCACTGCTTCATGTTCAGCAGTTGGCTGAGGTTCTACGGTCTCATGCAATAAAGCCGGTTGACCTTGAAGATTGATTTCTACAACTTCAGTCGCCGCAACCACTTCAGCAGCAGCCATCAATTCACTGAATTCTAAGTTCTCGTTGCCGTCGTCGTGATGCACAGCCTCTGCTAACACCGCTTCGCGGTCGGTTGCCCCGGTTTCTTCCATAGCCTTCTTCACTTGGGCTTCGCTGAAGGTTTGAGTTGGTTCCACGATTGGCATTGCTTCAATTTCGATGCTCTCAATGCTTCCTTTGCACCTCGCTTGCAATTCAGAGAGGGTCGGATGGCCTGGGAAAAACACCAATGCTCTTGTCGCCATTTCGTATGCTCCCGTTTCATCGCCGATACGTTCGAGAAGAATAGCTAGATTAGCGGTTGCCGGTGCGTGCTCTTCATTCAGGTCAAGGCAAATCTGGAAGGCTTGCCGCGCCCCACGGGCGTCTTGCTGAGCTTCAAGCAACACGCCTCGGTTGAACCAAGCCATGTCGCATGAAGGATCAATTGAAATCGCTTTGTTAAACGCAGCGAGGGCTTTCTTGGAGTCGTTTTTCCGGGAATATTCCTCGCCTTGTTGAAGCAAAGCGTTGACTTCTTCTTCAACGGACATTTCTTGTTCTATGCCTTCATTTGCGTTCATGTGAAGCCATGCTTCGGCAGCATCAAGAAGTTCACTTTTGTTCAGGTATCCATTTTCATCACCATCCATGGTTTTGGCAAAGGCGATGAATCCTTCTTCATCTTCGATATTTTGGTCGGCAAGGACTTGTCGCAACACCTCGTCTGAATACTTCTTTTTCTCCTCGGTTTCTTCCGAAGGCTCGGCCAAGGAAATACCCGCTGACTCGAGCGCAGCGGCCATGGAGTCCATCACTGAATCAGCAACAGTATCATCCGAACTGCCATCTGGCGTTGAATTGTTTTCATCGTCAGTGGCGTCCATCATAGGTTCCCCAATCCATAGGGGTCCACAGGGATGCATAAGGATTGCTTCTGTGTGTGTTTGATTTGTGACCTTAAATTGAAATGCTTTGGTGCCGACCCAGTGGCATGACCGAACAACCATTGCGCATCATGGGACTCTCTGGCGAATACCGTACATCGTCAAAAAGCGGCATGATGATCACTCAAGCCCTCTCTATTGCAGAAGCAGCAGGGGCTGAAGTTCATTTTTGGGATTGTGACAAAACCCCGCTTCCCTTTGTTGGTGAAGACGGCTGTTGGGAGCATGCGAACGTGAAAGCATTCCAGGAACTAGCAAGTTCGTGCGA
>CESU01225904.1_pt1 | contig 10137 bp, 10 predicted proteins | sample 531141 | NCBI WGS metagenome assembly CESU01 (sample SAMEA2621401, study PRJEB7988) | marine metagenome | isolation source: saline water (ENVO:00002010), including
AGCCTGCAGTCGAATGCACAACCCGAACTGGAATCCTGGTTGATCAACACAGATGGGGCCACCGGATCGTACTACATGAACAATGGCAATCTCATTGACAATGGAATCGAATGCGATGTACAACTGGTGCAGTACTCCGATGAAAATGTATACTTACATGCAACAGGGGTGCCTCGCTATGCCACTTCTCCTTTCGGAGATGGCAATCCGTCGCAAGCGCAAAATGCGGATTATCTTTTTCGTATTCCCCGAAATCCTGAAGTAGGACCATCGGGCGGAACTTCCACAGGTTTAGGCCATACCGCTGTATTGATCAACGGTGTTCCCACCTTCAACGCGTTGGATGCGTTTTCGTACAACAACCAGAACAACTGGCATCAAAACGGTGGCTTCTTTGAATTGGCCGGATTTGACTGTGCAAAAGGACACCCTGCAATGGGAAGGTATCATCATCACCTCGTGCCCTCTCCATTCAGCAATTCACTCGATGTAATCAATCCTGTGTGCAATGGATACCCGAGCGACGGCCTTTTGGAAATCAGCCCCGACGCCCACAGCCCAATCATTGGTTATGCGTTTGATGGCTATCCAATTTACGGGCCTTTTGGTTTTGCAAACGACAATGGATCTGGCGAAATCGTTCGCATGCAAACGAGTTATTCTCTTCGTGACATTGCCGTGCGTCACACCTTGCCCGACGGAACGGTCTTAGCCCCGAATCAATACGGGCCTGATGTTGGTGAGTTGGTCACTCCAGCCATCCCCCCAGGCGCGCAACCCGTGGAAGCTGTGTTAGGCGCTTACATCGAAGATTTTGAATACATCCCATTCCAGGGCCACCTCGATGTCTTCAATGGCCGGGAATGTGTAACGCCGGAATACCCTCAAGGGACCTACGCGTATTTTGCAACGGTTGATGAAAACTGGAATCCACAGTATCCGTATTTTTTCTCCTCCTACCGAGGAGTGGTCGCAACGGATAACTTTGGCATGGGCGGCCCCGGTGGACCAGGAGGCACCAGTGTTACCATTGATGAAGACGTTGAAGATTATAGCAACACCGCCTCACTTTGGGAACAATTACAAAACCCCTGGACAATCTATCCCAACCCCGCAAAATCACATATTTCCGCTCAAGGACTTTCCGTCTCCACACGGTTCCAGATTTACGATGCGTCCGGACGAGTTTTGGAAGAGAGGCTCCTGGCACCGGGCGAGCTTTGGAACGTCCAGCACCTCAGCAGCGGAAGCTATATCATCGCCGCAGAAAATGGCACCGGACAGGGGCTTCATATCGTGCGTTGATGAAGGCGGAGATCCTGCTGGCGGTTGGTCTTATCACCTGTTTTGACGACGCGCAAGCTCAGATCAATTGGAGCCAGGATGTCTCCTGGGCGGACCAAGGTTGGTGCCTGGTCGGAGAAGGACATTGGCAGCAACCTCTGGGAGCGGTACCGTGGCAAGAGGATCTGGCAATTGCCAGCACAGCCTTTGATGCCGATGGAGATTCACAGCCCATGGTCTGGCGTGTGCAAGAGAATGGTCAAGCCGACCTGCTGTCCATGCCCATCATTGATTCTCTTAAGATTCAGCTTCAAAGCATTTACGCCGATACGGGAGGAAACCTCAGAGCATGGGCCAATGGCATTGGGCTTGAATCGGGCAAAAATGGCGGAATTTCATCCGAATGGATGCAGTTAAAATGGAGCGGAAACGGAACTGAATCGCCTGAGGTAAACTGGTTCTCTTTCGGCTCGCCCTTCCAATCTGTTTTGGGTTGGGCAGACGCGAGCACGAACGATGCGGGATATGGACTTGCTCTCGGATACGTCCTCGATCCGTGCTGCTTTCACAAGGAAATGCCTGCCTTGGTAATGACCAATGCGGAAGGACTTGCTGTACCTGGTTTTGGGGAAACCGGAGCTGTCATCGTCGACTTGAATGACGGAATTGTCTTGGATACACTTGGTCTTTCGGCGGAGTTGAATCGCCATGAAATCGGCGGATATTACAGTTGCGCAGCGCAAGGTCCTGACGGCTGTTGGTACACCGGTGGAGCCTATTCCAATGCCTATCACTACGAATTATTGTTGGCGAAACACCTCTCCAACGGTGAGCTTGATGAGACATTCGGCACTGACGGTTGGGTTCACATGAACCTCAGTCCTGGGCATAATCATAGCGTCAAAAGCATCCACCTTGATGGGGAATATCTTATTGCGCTGCTCGAGCACGAAACCACCGAAGAATTGAACGCCGGTTGGAATCAAGTGACCTTTGATTTGAGTGGCACTGCCATCGGAATGCAGACCCTCGAATTTGGAGAGGCCTGGTCTGAAAGTGGTTTTTTATTGCTCCCCAACTCTGTTGCGATGGGCATCGGAAGTGATCCACAAGCGGGCATCAATGGCATCTACCTCATCTCGCCTTTTGGCAATACTCCAACGGCAGAAGCACTCTCACCGAGTATGCCATGGGAAGGTGGATGGGGGCATGTACATGGAGTCTTCCATCCCGATTGGGGGCAATTGATCACCGTTGGGCAATGGAATGCTGATGATTTGGAAAGGCCACTCCTGGCTGCACGATGGAATATAGCATCAAACGGAAGCGATACAGAGGTAAGCCATGAGATCATGCGGAATGATTTCCCATACCCCAACCCCATGCATCTCGGAGAACAACTCACTTTGCCTTGTAGCGATTCGTCAGAATCGCAAAAGGCTTGGACGCTCTATGATCATTCTGGCCGCATATTGGCAAATGGAAAAATGACGCAACGCTGCAACGTGACGCTTCCAGTTCACCTGAAATCAGGATCCTATATTATTTCTACCGGCCCCGGCGGTCCCTCTTGGCCCTTGGGAATTCAGTAATGTTTAGTATATTTCCGTTATGGAACAACGACGACAACTGCACCTTTCAGCCCTCTTTTTTATCGCCGCCCTCTGCATCCAATTGCCCAACGCAATGGCTCAAAATGGCATTGATTATCCAAAAGGAGATGCGGTAAAAGTGGCAGAAGTGATGCCCGTTTTAAAAACGTGTGCATCCCTCGAAGATCGCACGGAACGTGAAACATGCACGAATCAAAGCATCTTGGAACACGTCTCGCAACACCTCATATATCCTGAAGCAGCAGAGCAAAAGAAAATAGAAGGCACCGTGTTCGTTCAATTTGTCGTCACCAAAAAAGGTTCCGTGGGCTCCGTGGAAATCATGCGCGGTCCGGATATGCTGCAAAAGGCCGCGGCTACAGTCATAGAATCACTCCCCTTATTTGTTCCCGGAAACAACAAAGGCAAAACAGTGAACGTACAGTATGTGCTGCCCATTCGATTTGCACTAACTGAATGACAAAATGGTCACCGCTTGAATGCGTTACCCTCTTGGGTTTTGCCCTGGTCGCAGCAAATTTATTTGGCTGCAAGCCAGAGCCCAAAACAATCATCCTTCGCAAGGCTGAGACAAAAGCCGTTGCAGATGTAATCGTGCGAAAAGAGATTCGTTCCTTGGCTTTTGGCAGCTGCGCTCAAGCCGAATCCGCCATGCCAGTGCTAGACGTGGCCATTAACAAAAAACCCGATGTGTTCATCTGGTTAGGAGATAATGTATATGGAGATACAAAGGATATTGCGGTATTAAAATCGCAATACGAATCACTAAAAAGCAATCCCTACTTCCAACGACTGGATTCAGCAACCCGATTGCTTGCAACGTGGGACGATCACGATTACGGCTGGAATGACGCCGGTAGACACTATCCCCTAAAAACAGAATCAAAAGCTGTCTTTTTGGACTTCTGGAACGAGCCCCGTGATTCGCCAAGAAGAAAACGTGAGGGCGTCTATATCAGCTATTTATTCGATGGCGGGAGACAGGATGTTCACGTAATATTGCTGGATACCCGGACGTTTCGGGATAACCTCGTTCAATCGCAAAGCCTTATCCTAGAAGGCAGCAACGGCTTCTCATACATGGCCGATTACGAACCGCATCACAATCCCGACTCGACCCTGCTCGGTCCAATCCAATGGCGTTGGTTAAAAAAACAGCTGGCCGTTGAAGCCGATTACCGCATCATTGCATCGTCCACTCAGTTTGGAATCGAATGGAACGGCTATGAATCTTGGGCGAATTTTCCACACGAACAGAAGCGTATGATCCGGTTGCTGGATGAAGCTGCCACGAATCGAGTTTCGAAAAAGAGCAAGCCCGTTCCAGCCATTTTCATTTCTGGAGATGTTCATTATGCAGAAATTTCGAAAATCACCCCCTCAACAGGTTCTGCCCTCGGAGATATTTTCGACGTCACATCCAGCGGCATCACATCCACTTGGGACTTCGCAACAAGCAACGGGAACCGCTTAGCAGGACCTATCATGGACAACAATGTTGGTATTCTGCAACTCGGACGCCCTGGCAAAGCCGAAATATCTGCCGAAATTTGGGATGCAGCAGGACAATTGCGAATCGAACATTCCGTTTATCGTTAGTCCCTTTGCATTAAACCGGACCCCATGGAATCACAACGTCTTCTTCTCATCACCTCCGCAATTCTTGCCATGGTGTGTATTGGACTCGGTTTGCAACTGTACCAGACAAATCAAATTGTCTCTGCAGTAGAAGCTGAGAACACCACAATTTCGCTGGAACGCGACCAGGTCTTGTTCGACTTGGAAAAATTAAATTTTAGTTACGACACCCTCAGCACGGAAAATGTGCTCATGCTTGCTCAAATCGCAGATCAAAAAAATGACATCGACCGATTGGTCCAGAAAGTCAGAAATGGCAATTGGTCGCTTTCCCGGGCAAAAAAAGAGGCTGAATCCCTCCGGGGAATCATGAAGGGCTATGTAGGAACCATTGATTCTCTCAATCAATTGAACCTAGCTCTTATCGATGAAAACGGCCAAATGCGCGCGCGCGTCGAGGAAGTGCAAGAACGAAATGCGAACCTAGTAGAGCGGCAAGAAAACATGGAGGAAATGATCACCGCAGGACAAGCCCTCCAAGCTGCTGAAGCGGCTGCCGCGGGCATTCGAATCTTGACAAACGGCCGCCAGCGGCCAACCAGCCGTGCTTCGCGATTGAGCATGTTGCGGGTTTGCTTCACCCTTTTGGAAAACAGAATCGCCAGTGCAGGACCCAAGACCCTGCACCTTCAAGTGAGAAATGAATCTGGACAGATCCTGTTGGGAGAGCAGTCGGAAGGTGCCAATGCATTGGGAAATCCGGTAAGCGCTACACGAGAAGTGGATTACAACAATGAGCGAATTGAGGCGTGCATTTTCTTCATCCCAGCTTCCGATGAAATTCCCGCTGGCATCTACACCATCAGCATTCTCGAAGAAAACGAGGTCATTGGGCAAACGCAATTGGTGCTCACTTGAGCCCGACTTCTACCACTTAGGACACGTATTGCAATTTTTACCTTTGGCCTTGTGTTCTCCTCCGATGAGGTAGCCCAGAGCAAATGCTGCTTCCGCATATCCGAGGCTCTGCTTTGCTCCCGATTCCCCGGGGCCCTGCAAGCGTATCCAAGGCAACGTCACCCCACCCAAATGTCCAGTACCCTGGATGAAAAAGCGGCGATGAACTTGCATTCTAACGCCTGCATGCACGCCGAATCCAAGGCCTGACAAATGCTGAGCGTTTTTCTGACGCTCTCCGGCCCACGTAAAATCCGTACTGCAAACAACTACACCAAGCCCTATTGCCTGGAAGACGGACAGCTCAAATTGCTCGTTCCTGGATTGCCAAACATCTGTTTGGTGTTCCAAGCTAAATCGCACAAAATTCATTCCATCGCTGTGTTCCAGGTTGAATCCTTGTCCCCACCACAGGGAATCCCCACTCCATTCCGCAACCGTCCCCGGTGGGACCTCATCACCCCCCATATCTGCAGCATTGGCGTACCCATCGGCCATTATCCACTGCTTTTTTAGTTTGTATTTCATGTGATCCCAGCCCGCCGAAACCCACCATTTCGGGGCAACGCGCTTGCCAAATCGAGCGTTAAATTGCGGGATAGTAAAAAGCCCTGGGTGAAAATAAACTTTCGCTTGAAAACGCTCCGGCATGTCATTGGCTCGGGCGTCTTGCAGCGTAACATCAAAGGACTCACCACTGGGCCCCGCTCCCCACATATGAACATTCGAAGTGGTGTATGCGGATCGATTATAGCCCCAAGACACATACCATTCATCAGAAGAAAAATCTTGTCCACTGGCCTCTGCAAAGCATGCAAAAATGGCCCCTAAACAACAACCATAAATCACGATACTTCTTCTGAAAATCATACTACGAAGGTAGACCGTTGTTCGAGTTCTTCGTTCTCAAACGATTAGGAAATGAACACAACAGAGCGCGGCACATGGGGCGAGAACTTGGCGGCTAGTCATCTTGAGAGCTACGGCATTGCCGTCATCGAACGGAACTGGCGATCTGGACGATATGAAATTGACCTGATTGGTCGGCACGCCGACACTTGGATATTTGCTGAGGTAAAAGTTCGAAAATTCGGATATGCTGAGACCGCCTTTGAATCAGTCGACCTCTTCAAACAGCAGCGTATCATCATTGCCGCTGACCACTTTTTGAAACACCAAAACCGCCAAGCCGATGCCGCTCGATTCGATATTATTTGCATCGAATATGGTCGACATGAGCATCGGATTCAACACATTGAAGATGCGTTCATTTGCATGCCTTGAATGAGATATCTTTGCTTCATGAAGAAGCAGAATTCTGGTCGTGCAGGCGCCCGATCCTCGCAATCACGTCGGTCAAAACCCGGCGAGGGTCGTTCAAACGCGAGTCGGCCGGAATCAGGCCGCTCAGAATCAGGCCGCTCAAAGGGCAGCCGGCCAGAATCCGGAAGGCCTAAAGGAAAGGCAGGCGCAAGCCGCAGTTCCGAGCAGAAATCAAATTTTAAGCCCAGTGAGTCAGGTGGAACAACTCGCGGAGGCACAAGTTTTCGACGAGGGGCCAAACCCATTATGCGCCAAAAACCATTGGCAGCCCCAGGTGGTCCAATGCGTTTGAACCGCTTCATTGCCAATGCAGGTGTTTGTTCACGGAGAGAAGCAGACGCATTGATTGAGTCGGGGGTCGTAACGGTGAACGGAGAAATCATCGTTCAAATGGGGCAAAAGGTAAATGCAACAGATAACGTTCAAGTTGGCGGAGCCACCATTCGGCCGGAAGCACGACGATACGTCTTGTTAAACAAACCGAAAGGATTTGGAACTTCCATGGCGGACGCAAAAGCGAGACGAGGTGTACATGAATTGATTCAGAAGGCTTGCAAAGAGGAAGTTCGATCCATTGACAAACTGGATCGAGAAAGCACCGGATTGATGCTGTTCACCAACGATGAAGAACTAATGGTTCGGCTAAACAATCCGCAATCAGGCGCGATGAGGCTTTACCATCTAATCCTCGCAGAACGTGTCCAGCCAAATCACCTCGAAGAATTGAAACAAGGTTTCATTGTCGACAAAGGCTTCGTGAAGGCTTCCGAAGCGGAGTTTGCCAACGAAGAAAGAACCCACATCGGATTGAAACTGACCTCCAGCCGCAGCCGCATTGCCCGACGGATGCTGGAACAGCTGAGCTACCAAGTGGTAAAGGTGGACCGCGTTACCATTGGACCCCTCACCAAAAAAAACGTCCCTCGTGGAAGCTTTCGCCATTTGACGGAGGCTGAAGTGAACCTAATACGAATGAGCTGTTAAGTTTGATATGAAGAGTGTAGTTATCATACCCACCTACAATGAAATCGAGAACATTCAGCGAATGCTGGATACTGTGATGGCATTGGAACCTGCCTTCGATGTGTTAATTGTGGACGATGGATCGCCCGATGGGACTGCACAAGCGGTTAAGAAAAACCAAAAAAGTCAGGAACGCATTCATCTATTGGAACGCTCTGGAAAACTCGGCTTGGGAACAGCCTACATCGCTGGATTTAAATGGGCACTGCAACACGAATATGACCTCATTTTTGAGATGGATTGTGACTTTTCACACAATCCCAAAGACTTGATTCGACTTCAAGAAGCGTGCGTGAACGGCGCCAGTGTTGCCGTGGGCTCACGGTACACAAGTGGGGGAAAGGTGAACAATTGGCCCATGGGGCGCATCATGATGAGTTATTTCGCTTCTGTTTATGTCAATCTCATTTTGTGGTTAGGGGTCAAAGACAGTACCGCAGGTTTCAAATGTTACCGGCGTGAAGTGCTAGAAAGAATTGACCTGAACCGCATCCAATTTATTGGGTATGCGTTTCAAATTGAAATGAAATACAATGCCCACCAACTGGGTTTTAGCATTGAAGAAGTGCCGATTACTTTCATCGACCGCGAGCTGGGTACCAGTAAAATGAGCATGAACATCTTTCGTGAAGCGTTTCTCGGCGTGCTGCAAATGCGCTTCCGCAAAGTCACTCCCAATCCAGATTTCAAACCCTGAATTCATCTATGATTCCACAGCCTACTCGATTTGTCGGAGCCAACGTAGTCAATGAAGGCCAAGTTATCGTCTCAGATGTCCTGATTGCCCGTGATGGCACTATCGGGGCGATTGGCGATGACTGCAACACGCATGCAGAAGCATCAAATGCCATTCAAATCGATGCCACAGGTCTGTGGTTGATGCCCGGCTGCATCGATGATCAAGTTCACTTTCGCGAACCGGGGCTTACCCACAAGGGCGAAATAGCCACCGAATCAGCGGCGGCGGCGGCGGGAGGAATCACTTCCTTCATGGAGATGCCCAATACAGTTCCTCAGGCGCTCACCCAACAACTCCTTCAAGACAAATACGAACGCGCTGATGAGGTAAGTGCTGTGAATTATTCGTTTTTCATGGGAGCGTCCAACACAAACTTGAATGAAGTTTTAAAAACGGACCCCCGGCGCATTTGCGGCGTCAAAGTTTTCATGGGCTCCTCCACCGGAAACATGCTCGTTGATGACCGACAAGTGCTGGATGCCGTCTTCAAAGAGAGCCCTACACTGGTAGCGACCCACTGCGAAGACGAAGCCACCATTCGAAGAAATATTGAAGCGGCACGCGCACGTTATGGTGAAGCCGTGCCTATTGGGCATCACCCTATCATTCGCAGTGCCGAGGCCTGTTATCGGTCCTCATCCATGGCTATGGAGCTCGCCACTAAGTGGAATACACGATTGCATATCCTTCATATTTCTACAGCCCGCGAAGTCGGTCTATTCCGCAATGACATTCCCTCCATTGAGAAGAAAATCACCGCCGAAGCATGCATCCACCACTTGTGGTTTACCGATTCCGATTATGATTCCAAAGGAACCCATATCAAATGGAATCCTGCCGTAAAATCGGCGGATGACCGAGCCGCTGTGCGCTCGGGAATCCTCGATGGCCGCATCGACGTTGTCGCCACGGATCACGCGCCACATACACTGGAAGAAAAAAGTAATTCCTATTTTAACGCTCCCTCTGGAGGACCGCTTGTGCAACATGCTCTGCCAGCGATGCTCGAAATGGTTCATCAGGGATTGCTGCCGGTTGAAGATGCAGTGACTCTTATGGCGCACCGCGTCGCGGACATGTTCCAAATCGAAGGCCGCGGCTACATCCGAAAGGGTTACCAAGCGGACCTCGTTTTGGTCGACCCCAATGATCCTTGGACGGTGTCTCGCAGCAACATCCGTTACAAGTGCGGATGGTCACCGTTTGAGGGCACAACATTCAAATCTCAGGTTCGTGGAACGTGGGTGAATGGCGTCCAGGTATACAACGGAACCGACGTACTCACCCGCCACGGAAATCACGCGGGACAACGGCTTACATTCGATCGATGATGCCAGTTACACGCATTCGCGTTCTCTCTTCCATGCTCGCATGTCTCATGGCTATGGGGTGTTCCAATATTTCACACAATAAAGCCGAGCAGGAAGGGCTCATTGCACGTGATACTTTTATGCATGTCCTTACCGAAGTACACTTGATCGAAGGTGTGAAGAAGCAGCGATTGCTTAGGAATGATGAAGAAGGCCTTGTCATTCTCCAACATTATGCTGAGCTATTCGAGCGTTTTAACGTCGATGAGCAGCGATTCAAAACCACTTACGAATGGTGGTACAAGCACCC
>CESU01007751.1_pt1 | contig 10132 bp, 6 predicted proteins | sample 531141 | NCBI WGS metagenome assembly CESU01 (sample SAMEA2621401, study PRJEB7988) | marine metagenome | isolation source: saline water (ENVO:00002010), including
AGTAATGGCAAGTCAAATTTTAGTTTCAAAAATTTCTGAACCTTATGCAGATGCTCTTTTAGAGTTAGCAAAATCAAACAATTGTGTTGATGCAATTACTGCAGATGTAAATGATTTATTGACATTTCTTACATCAGTTCCAATATTAGCCAGTTATTTCGAAAATCCTGTAATTTCACTTGATAAAAAAAGGGAATTAGTAAACACTGTTATGGGAACAAAGTTAAACCCTTTTACAGTAAAGTTTCTACTTTTTTTAATTGATCGTCGCCGAATTGCTTTTTTCGGAACGATTGGTGAACGGTATTTAGAATTAGTTTATGAATTTGCAGATATCAAAATTGTTACTGTACAAACTGTTGTACCTTTAAGTTACCGACAAGAACGTCGTATTATTCGGGAATTAAAAGAATTTACTGGTGCAAAAGAGATTCGTTTAATCCGCGAGGTAGATAAAGGTATACTAGGTGGTTTAGTTATAAAAATTGATTCACAAGTCATTGATATTAGTCTAAAAGGTCAAATAAGACAGATGTCAAGTAGTTTAGATACTATGCTTGTTTTTTAAAGAGTAAAAATAAGAAAAACAAAATAACTTAGAATAAAATAACTATGGTTAGTATTCGTCCAGACGAAATTAGTAATATTATTCGTCAACAAATTGAAACATACGGTCAAGAAATAAAAGTAGATACAATCGGTACTGTACTTCAAGTTGGTGATGGAATTGCACGTGTTTATGGTCTTGATCAAGTCATGGCTGGTGAGTTATTAGAATTTGAAGACAAGACAATCGGAATCGCTTTAAATTTAGAAAACGATAATGTCGGTGCCGTTTTAATGGGTGACGGTCGTGAGATTTTAGAAGGTAGTACTGTACGCGCTACTGGAAAAATTGCCCAAGTTGAAATTCCGGATGAAATTAAAGGTCGTGTTGTTAATCCTTTAGCTATTCCGATTGACGGAAAAGGTGATTTACCCGTAGGATCAAAGCGTTTAATTGAGTTTTTAGCTCCTGGCATTATCAGTCGAAAATCTGTTTGTGAACCATTACAAACTGGAATTACAGCAATTGATGCAATGATTCCAATTGGGCGTGGTCAACGTGAGTTGATTATTGGTGATCGACAAACGGGTAAAACATCGATTGCATTAGACACAATTATTAACCAAAAATCAGAAGATGTTGTTTGTGTTTACGTTGCCATTGGTCAAAAGGCTTCATCAGTTGCGCAAGCTGTTACAGTTTTAAAAGAACGAGGTGCTTTAGATTACACGGTTATCGTAGCTGCGACTGCTGATGATTCGGCAACTTTACAATACATTGCCCCATATACTGGTGCAGCAATTGCTGAACATTTTATGTATAATGGCAAGGCTACATTAGTTGTATATGATGATTTAACGAAACAAGCGCAAGCATATCGTCAAATGTCATTATTATTACGTCGTCCTCCAGGTCGTGAAGCTTACCCTGGTGATGTTTTCTATTTACATTCGCGTTTATTAGAACGTGCCGCTAAACTTAGTGATGATTTGGGTGGTGGTAATATGACAGCTTTACCTATTATTGAAACACAAGCAGGTGATGTATCGGCGTATATTCCGACAAATGTTATTTCCATTACTGACGGACAAATTTTCTTATCAGGTGATTTATTTAATGCGGGTATCCGCCCAGCTATTAATGTTGGTATTTCTGTATCACGTGTAGGTTCTGCTGCCCAAATTAAGGCCATGAAACAAGTAGCTGGTAAATTAAAATTAGAATTAGCACAATTCGCAGAATTAGAAGCTTTTTCACAATTTGCATCTGATTTAGATCAAGCTACACAAAACCAATTAGCGCGTGGTCAACGTTTACGAGAATTGCTAAAACAGAAGCAAAATTCTCCTATTCCGGTTGAGGAACAAATCGCAGTAATTTATAGTGGTATTAATGGTTTTATCGATGATGTTCCAATTGATAGTGTTATAGATTTTGCTGTTGAGTTACGTGATTATTTACGTACTTCAAAGCCTGCATACGGTGAAGCAGTTCGTTCAACGAAAAAGTTTGATACTGAAACGGAAAATATGGTAAAAGATGCGATAGCTTCGGTTAAAGAAAAAATGGCATTAAATTAGCGGTATTTTTCTTTTTATTTAAGGGCCATTTATTTGTGGTCCTTATATAAAAAATTAATTTGCTAAATGATGAAAATTAAGTTTTTTATTTTCCATAAATTTATCTTTACCATATAATTGATGTATACGTTTATTTTCTAAAATAGAGAAATGTTAAAATTACGTTTAAAACGTGGTGGTCGAAAAGGGCAACCGTCTTATCGTGTTGTTATTATGAAATCAAATTCGCGTCGAGATGGTCGCCCTATCGAAAATTTAGGATATTATAATCCAGTTTCAAAAGAGTTTTTAGTTAGTGCTGATCGTATTACCGCTCGATTAAATCAAGGGGTTAAACCTACGCGAGCCGTACACAATTTATTAAAACGTTCTGGAATAGTAACCGGTTTGTCAAATATCAAATAGCTTTGGTGGGATAATGGTTTTCAAAATTAGCCTTTATATATTTATATAAGGGCTAATTTTTGTCTAACTTTTAGTTAGTCTTATTTGTAACAACAAGACATTCTGTTGTTAAAATCATACCGGCAATTGAGGATGCATTTTGCAAAGTTGTGCGTGTAACTTTTGCTGGATCAATAATACCTTTATCATACATATTTACAAAAGTTTCGTCAAAGGCGTCATAACCCATTTCGAAGTCCTGTTCTTGAAGTAAATCAATAATCAAGGCGCCATTTTTTCCTCCATTTTCTGCAATACGTTTTAATGGTCTTTCTATTGCTTTAGCAATAATTAAAGCACCTAATAGTTCCTCTTCTTTTAAATTATTTTTTGCCCAATTTTTTAAATTTTCAGATATATGAGCGAAAGTTGCGCCTCCACCTGGAACGATACCTTCCTCAACGGCTGCTCGTGTGGCATTTATGGCATCCTCTAGTCGTAATTTCTTTTCTTTCATTTCGGTTTCGGTAATAGCCCCAACTTTTATTACGGCAACACCACCTGAAAGTTTCGCAATACGATCTTGTAACTTTTCTTTCTCATAGGCGTCATCCGCTAGATTTATTTGTTTTCGTAGATTTTCACATTGCAATTTAACTTGTTCATCTGTTCCTTCATTTATGATTGTTGTGTTATCTTTCGTAATAATAACACGGCGTGCTTCACCTAATAAATCTAAGGTAGCATTTTTTAAACTATATCCTGCGTCCTCAGTTATTAGTTGGCTATTTGTCAGTATTGTAAGATCTTCTAAATTAGCTTTACGTATTTGGCCAAAACCTGGGGCACGAACCGCGGCAATATTAATAATTCCGCGAAGTTTATTTAAAACAAGGGTTGCCAAAGCTTCTTTTTCAATATCTTCAGCAATTATAAGAAGTGCTCGCTTAGTAGGAGTAACTTGTTCTAAAATGGGTATAATATCTTGTTTTACTAAAGTTATTTTTTTATCGGTTATTAGGATATAAGGATTTTCCAAGATAACTTCCATTTTTTCAGGGCGATTAACAAAATAGGGTGATATAAATCCTTTTTCAAATCGCATCCCTTCTGTAACTTCAAGTTCTGTAATAGTTGATTTTCCTTCTTCTAATGAAATAATACCATCACGTCCTACTTTTTCTAAAGCATTGGCAATCATTATCCCAACTGTTTCATCATTTCCCGCAGAAATTGATGCTACTTGTGAAATTGATTGAATATTTTCAATTGGTTGTGCAAATTCATTTATTTGTTCTATTATGTACTTTGTTGCTTTTTCGATCCCGATTTTTAAAGTTATGGGGTTTGCTCCGGCTGCAACGTTTTTCATCCCTTCTTGTACAATTGCATGCGCCAAGACGGTAGATGTTGTTGTACCATCACCAGCAACATCATTTGTTTTTGAGGCTGCTTGACGAATTAATGCTACTCCTGTGTTCTCGATCGGATCTTCTAATTCAATTTCTTTAGCAATTGTAACACCATCATTAATAATCTGGGGTGAGCCGAATTTTTTTTCTAATACTACATTTCGACCACGTGGTCCTAATGTTACCGCAACAGCTTCTACCATAATTTGCATTCCTTTTTCTAATGCTCTACGAGCATTATCTTGGTAAAGAATTTTTTTACTCATTGTTTTTAATGTCTGTTCTTATGAAATCAATTATATAACATATACGATACCTTCATCCAGGTATTATGCAAAAAATTTAAAAACGTTTGTCTTTCTTTCGCTAAATATTTCTGAATAGTTTTTCGAAATTTGCTTTTTTACTGATTTCTAGTTAAAATTAAAAAAAAGGAAGAGACGCAAACAAATTTATATTTTTTGAAAAAGATAAGAATTAAAAGGATTAAAAACTATAGTTAAATCTGTTGGTATTGATTTAGGTACTACAAATTCGGTTGTTGCTACTATTGAAGCTACACAACCTACTGTAATTGTTAATGAAGAAGGTTATCGCACAACAACTTCAGTTGTTGCTTATACAAAAACTGGACGTCTATTGGTTGGTCAGATCGGAAAACGTCAAAATATGTTAAATCCGCAGAATACCTTTTATTCTGTAAAACGTTTCATTGGATCTAAAATGACAGATCTTGATGCAGAATTTACAAAAATGCCTTATCAAGTTCGAGCGGATGAAAATTCTAATATTTTATTAGAGTGTCCCGCAATGAATCGTACGTTTCGTCCTGAAGAAATTTCAGCCCAAGTGTTACGTCGTTTAGCCGAAAATGCAGAAAAACATATTGGCCAAACTGTTGATAAAGCTGTTATTACGGTTCCTGCATATTTTAATGATTCGCAACGTCAAGCTACCCAAGATGCTGGTAAAATAGCGGGCTTAGAGGTTTTACGTATCATAAATGAACCTACTGCAGCGTCACTAGCATATGGTTTAGATAAAAATACAAATGAAGTTATACTTGTTTTTGATTTAGGTGGTGGGACATTTGATGTTTCCATTCTTGATGTTGGTGATGGAATTTTTGAAGTTTTATCTACTTCGGGTGATACTCGTTTAGGCGGAGATAATTTTGATAAATTAATGATAGATTATTTATTAAATGAGTTTACTAAGAAAACGGATGTTGATTTATCGACAGATCCTACTTCTTTGCAGCGTGTTGTTGGAGCGGCTGAAAAAGCTAAAATTGATTTATCAACATTAGTGCAAACAACTGTTAAACTTCCGTTTCTTATGGAAGGTACGCAACATTTAGAAGAAGTTATTACACGTGAAAAATTTGAAGAAATTTGTGGTGATTTAATTAGCCGTTGCCGTATCCCTGTAGAAACAGCTTTAAAAGATGCTAATTTATCGAAAGATCAAATTAATCAAGTTGTTTTAGTTGGGGGTTCAACTAGAATTCCAGCTATTCAATCTCTAATTAAAGATGTCCTTTCTACAGAACCAAATCAGTCAGTAAATCCCGATGAAGTTGTTGCAATTGGTGCAGCAATTCAAGCAGGTATTTTATCAGGTGAGGTAAAAGATATTCTTTTATTAGATGTGACGCCTTTATCGTTAGGTGTAGAAACGTTGGGTGGGATTTTTTCTCCAATGATTCAAAGAAATACGACTATTCCAACAAAAACCACTGAAACATTTTCGACAGCTATGGATAATCAACCTAGTGTTGAAATCAAAATTTTCCAGGGAGAGCGTGAATTTGCTAAAGATAATAAAAGTTTAGGTGTTTTTACATTAAGTGGCATTGAACCAGCTCGTCGCGGAATTCCGCAGATTGAAGTTACATTTGATATTGATGTTAATGGTGTTTTATCTGTTACGGCACAAGATAAAGGAACAGGAAAACAACAAAATATAACTATTTCAGGGGCGTCTAATTTAGACCAGAATGAAATCGATAAGATGGTTTCGGATGCTGAGCAATTCGCGGAGACGGATAAAGAAAAAAGTAGTGAAGTTGCCTTACAAAATCAGGTTGATATGCTTTGTTATCAACTTGAAAAGAAAGCTGAGCTTTTAGATTTAACAGAGGAATTACAAGAAAAGGTGACAAATGTAATTACTTCATGTCGTGAGATTTTACAAAGTCAAGATCTGACAAATTTAGCACCAGAATATGAGAAACTACAACAAATATATTCGGAAGTTTTGGGTCAAAATAAAACAAATGAAAATGTTTAAGTAAAAGTAACTATCTTGCCCGCTTTTTTCTATCTTAAAAATTCGTAGAAAAAAGTTGGTAATAGCTTTTCATCGGGATTGACGGGACTCGAACCCGCAACTTCCGCCGTGACAGGGCGGTGCTCTAACCAATTGAACTACAATCCCTTAATTTTTGTTTTCAAAACTGTATAGTACCATGTTTTGAGAGGAGAGAGAGGGATTCGAACCCCCGGAACCCAATGGGCTCATCTGATTTCAAATCAGGCGCATTCGACCAACTCTGCCATCTCTCCAATAAAATTTATTTGTTTAAATTATAATATATCAAATAAGTTTTATTTTTGTCACTATTAAATGTAATTTAAATTAGTAGTCTCCTAACTTTCAAATGTACCTTTTCCAGAAAATTTAACAGCTACTGGATTTGGATTTTTTCCAAGTGAAAATGGACGGTGATTTGTTTTAATACGTCCTTCATTTGATTTTTCTGGAAATACGCCATCTTTTGGATGTAAATATTGTACTTCCCCACTTGGAAAAATTCGATATATTTTATAATCGTTTATTTTAAATGTTCTTAGTTGTGTTCCTAAAGCTAAACATTGTTCTTTTCGGGCCAAGTACAACAAATTTTGTCCTGTACGCATAATGGCAGCTCCGCCAGTAGGCATTTCAAAAATTTGTGATTTTGAGCTACTCCATGTAATTGCATATTTTTCCTCTATTTGGGCTGCACGTAACCATCCCCCAGTACTTCCACCAAATAACGGTGTTTGAATTTGTGAATCTAATGTCATACTTTTTAATTTAAGAGCTCTCTATTAAATACGGTTAAAATACATTATAACTGAGTATTGTAAAAATAATATTAAATTCTTAGGAAATCCGTAAATAATACTTTTAATAGCGGAGAATGGATTTGAACCATTGGCCTTCGGGTTATGAGCCCAACGAGCTACCAAACTGCTCTACTCCGCGATATAAGTGACAGTATAACATATTTTGATAACTTTTTGTAAAATATTTAGTAAAGTAGCTAAGAATAATTATTCACAAATACCTATGTCAGATACAAAAAATAAAGGTTTAGTAACTATTGATCAAATTGTCAGTCAACCTTATAAGTACGGTTTTACCACTGAAATTGAAAAAGAGCGCATTCCTGTTGGTTTAGATGAAACTACCATTCGATTACTTTCATTGAAAAAACGTGAACCAAAATTTATGTATGAATCCCGCCTTCAAGCATTAAAAATTTGGCAACGTTTACAAGAACCTAATTGGGCAGAACTCAATTATCCCCAAATTAATTATCAAGACATCGCATATTATTCGGCTCCAAAGATAAAGAAAAAATTAAATGATTTGTCAGAGGTTGATCCTGAAATATTAAAAACTTTTGATAAATTAGGTATCTCGTTAAATGAACAAAAACGTTTGTCCAATGTAGCCGTTGATGCAGTTTTTGATAGTGTTTCAATTGCTACGACGTTTAAAAAAGATTTAGGTAAAGCGGGAGTTATTTTTTGCCCAATTTCTGAAGCTATTAAAAAATACCCTACTTTAATAAAATCTTATTTAGGTAAAGTAATTCCTGCCGGTGACAATTATTTCGCCGCATTAAATTGTGCAGTTTTTAGTGATGGTTCGTTTTGTTATGTCCCAAAACATGTTAAATGTCCGATGGAATTATCAACATATTTTCGGATAAATGATGAAGAATCTGGACAATTTGAACGTACACTTATTATTGCTGAACCACATAGTTATATTAGTTATTTAGAAGGGTGTACAGCCCCTCAACGGGATACTAACCAATTACATGCCGCAATTGTAGAATTAATTGCTTTTGACAATGCGGAGATAAAATATTCCACTGTTCAAAATTGGTATGCAGGAAACGATAAAGGTCAAGGTGGTATTTACAATTTTGTAACAAAGCGTGGCCTTTGTTCAGGTAAAAATTCAAAAATTTCCTGGACACAGATTGAAACCGGATCAGCAATTACTTGGAAATACCCGAGTTGTATCTTAATCGGTGATGGATCTATTGGCGAATTTTATTCGGTCGCCTTGACGAATAATTATCAACAAGCGGATACCGGAACAAAAATGATCCATATCGGAAAAAATACAAAAAGTACAATTATTTCAAAAGGAATTTCGGCAGGCCATTCGAAAAATAGTTATCGAGGACTTGTTAAGATTTCACCAAAAGCTATTGGTTCTCGTAATTTTTCACAATGCGATTCGTTATTAATTGGTGATAAATCGAATGCAAATACGTTTCCATATATTAAGGTAAAAAATTCGACCACGAAAGTGGAACATGAAGCTTCCGTTTCAAAAATTGGGGAAGAACAGTTGTTCTATTTTTCGCAGCGGGGTATCGATATTGAACAGGCTATTAGTTTGATGATAAGTGGTTTTTGTCATGATGTTTTTCTGAAACTACCTATGGAGTTTTCAGTGGAAGCTGATAAATTATTGAGTTTAAAATTAGAAGGGTCAATTGGTTAACAAGGCTAAACACCAAAAGTTTCTTTAGTGTTTAGCCTTGTTATTTATATTTTTAATTTCTTTTATTTCTTAATCAATTGGGCGCATACTTAATACTGGCTCGTTTTCACGATTAATACCTTTTTCGAATCCAGCTGCGGCTGCACGAGCTCGACCTGAATGCCACCAATGGCCTACTAGTATAAAGAACGCTAAGAACCAATGTGAACATGTTAGCCATGAACGAGGAGAAACGTAGTTAACTGAATTGATTTCAGTTGCTACACCACCAACCGAGTTAAGAGATCCTAATGGTGCATGAGTCATGTACTCAGCAGCACGTCGTTCTTGCCATGGTTGAATGTCACTTCGAATTTTATTGATATCTAAACCATTTGGACCACGAAGGGGTTCAACCCATGGGGCACGAAGATCCCAAAAACGCATTGTTTCACCACCAAAAATAACTTCACCACTTGGTGAACGCATTAAATATTTTCCTAAACCAGTAGGTCCTTGTGCGGAAGCTACATTTGCACCTAAACGTTGATCTCGAACTAGGAATGTAAATGTTTGTGCTTGTGAAGCTTCTGGTCCTGTAGGACCGTAAAATTCACTTGGGTAAGCAGTATTATTATACCATGCGTAAGTTGCTGCGCCGTATCCCATTATAGATAATGCGGCTAAACTGTATGATAAGTAAGCTTCGCCAGACCATACAAATGCTCTTCGAGCCCAAGCAAATGGCTTTGTAATAATATGGAAAATTCCACCAGTGATACATAGGATACTCATCCAAATATGTCCACCTACTAAATCTTCGAGATTATTAATTGAAATAATCCAACCATCTCCACCAAAAGGAGATTTTAAAACGTAACCAAAAATAACAAAAGGATTTAATGTGGGATTTGTTATTATACGAACATCTCCACCACCTGGTGACCATGTGTCATATAATCCACCAAATACTGTTGCTTTTAAGACAAGTAAGTATGACCCAATTCCAAGTAAACATAAATGTATGCCTAGAATTGTTGTCATTTTATTTTTGTCACGCCAATCATATCCAAAGAATGGAAACGATTCTTCTAAAGTATCAGGTCCTATTAGTGAGTGGTAAATACCACCGATACCTAAAACAGCTGATGAAATTAAATGTACAACTCCTACAACAAAGTAGGGGTAGGTATTTATAATTTCTCCACCGGGTCCAACACCCCAACCTAAAGTTGCTAAGTGTGGTAATAAAATACAACCTTGTTCGTATAATGGTTTTTCTGGAACAAAGTGCGAAACTTCAAAAAGTGTCATCGCACCACACCAGAAGACCATGATACCAGCGTGCGCAACATGCGCACCTAATAATTTACCAGATACATTAATTAGGCGGGCATTTCCAGCCCACCAAGCAAAACCTGTCGATTCAATATCTC
>CESU01225903.1_pt1 | contig 10129 bp, 17 predicted proteins | sample 531141 | NCBI WGS metagenome assembly CESU01 (sample SAMEA2621401, study PRJEB7988) | marine metagenome | isolation source: saline water (ENVO:00002010), including
AATATCACTGAAGCTAGAGCCGAGAATGCTACCATGCCATAGGTTTGCATAGCTCCAACTTTCGTAATCAATGCTGTGACTTTCGTATCTATATCATCTAATTTTTTAGATTCATGGTTGAGCCGATCGCTTTGCTCTTCTCGTCGATTTTCCAAATCTGCAACTTTCTCCTGAATTCTTGCGATAGCTACCAATGCTTCGCCCATCGCGTCGAGCTTGTCTTCAATTCTTGTTAATCTATCTGCGTTAGTGACTGCCATTTTTTATTGTTATCGATCAAGTCGATCCGTTATATAGTTGATTAATTTTTCTTCGTCGCTTCTCTAATAGCAAAGAAATCCCGTTCGACTTCAAGGTTAACACTTTCTGTTTTTATCATATCGCTGTTAAACTTATCCATGTTTTTCTTAGCCCATTTTACTGCGGCATCGTGAGATTTAAACTTAATCCTATCTTGTTTAAATCCCTTTTTCTTATTCAGAAAATCAATGTAAAATGTTTCTTCGTCAAGAAGAGCAGATTCAGCGACTACTTTCCAGCCCATCTGCTTGTATGTAGATAGCTCTTGCTTATTAACGGTACGAGTTTTATCACCCTTAGCAATCTTTATACTTCGAGCTTCTTTAACAGATTCTTTGGGTACACAATTAGGTACTTTTTTACCATTCTTCATCTTGTGCCCGACCATTTCGTGATCTTTCCAACAAGGATCGTCTTTCATTTCATCGACTTCTTCCTTCTTATCACTCGCATACTTCTTTACTAATGCGGCATGACTAGCGGCACGTTCTTTCGCTCGTTTGTCAAGATCAACACCGCCCTTCTTTAAGCGATTGGTCAATCGTCGCGCTCCTGACTCTTTGATGATGTCCTGTATAGTTTTCACTGTAGCGGTTTCCTCTTTGCGAAGTCTCGGTTCTCTGCGATTATAGTGTTGTGTTACTATAGCTAAGTTTGATGGATCGTTGTTCATTGGATCGTTATCTTTATGATGCACATCCTTATCATCCGTCAAGTCTTTTCTACCGCGTAAGCTTCGACGCGCTTCATTTCTCTTTGCGCGTCTTTTTACTTGAATTGGGTCTTTATGGTAGTTATCGTATTCTTTGCGATAGTTCCGCTCTTCTTCGACAGACTCGTATTTTAGCATAGGGTCAGGAGATTTAAAACCCTTCTTTCTCATAATAGTTTTGTTAACAACTTCGAACTCACCGTTCTTCCAGTTAATCACGACAGGTAGATTAAGATCAGCCTGCATATCTTTTAGAATAACTTCAGAGTTACCATGCTTTTTGATCTTCTTGCCTTTATTATCTGCCATCTTTTTGAATAGAGTTTTTAGCTCTTCTACGTCAATAGCAGGCTTATTCCTCTTATCATTAAGACGATCGGCGAAGTGTCGAGTGAATTCTATATCGATGTCAAATTTGTTAAGTAGTCTGTCCCCGAATTTCTCGAGGTCGTCTAGTTCTCTTTGCGATACAGATTCTATTACAGTTTTAAATGATTTCATAAGTCTATTTATACTTTTGGATTCGTCTGTTTATTTTTGCGTCTAGCGCGATTTAGTCTTGCTCTATCCATAATACGATCATGCTTAATTTTATCAAGTTTGTCATCTTTAGCTATGACCTTACGTGCGGTATCAACGGCATCTTCTTTCTCTTCGTTCTGCCCTGGAACCATAGTTTTAGCCTTCTCAGTAGCTTCATCTGTGCCCCATTCAGGCGCAGACTCGAACATTTTTCTATAGTTTAACAATTCTTTGGGCGCGTCTTTACTCTTCAGCATGTCTTTTATAATGCTTTGAAGTTGGCGTACTGGAAGACGATGAACCTGCGCGGCTTTGACCACATTTTGATTGCTATCAGGATTCTTTCGTGCGATTTTGATAAAAGTCTGTATAGCACTAGTGTACTTTTTAGCATTAAGCTTCTTGTCGATAAAATCAATTGCTAAGTTAGAAAGTGATCTCTCGGATATTCTCTCGACTGAATCAATCCATTGTCGAGTAATACCACCTTCATCTAATGCTACGATAACATAATTAGTGCCTATCGTCTGAATATAGCCTGTGCGCTGATCTTCTATGATAACGACTTTATCAGTGAGATTGAACAGTTCACCCTTTACGAATTTCTCGCGGGTTTCGCTAACGGACTCTAACTCAATATGATTTTTAAACGAGGTAGTTTCTTCTAGCCCCATTCCCGCTCGAACGTCATTGAACAACTTCTTTGCATCTTTAGCGTTTACATTCTTAGGTAAGCCTTGAGAGAATGTAGAGAAATCATTGTTTCGAGCATTTTCGCGTTGTTTAGAGGCAGACATTCCTTCGACACCATCGCTATCAGGATCGCGTTCACCCCCTGATATTACGGTGATACGCTCGAAGTTATACGTTCCATGTCGACCTTCTTTACCGTTATACTTATTCAGGAGTGTTTCGAATTCAGTGACGCGATCAGAACCAACGACCATTGTGATCTTATTAAATCCTTGAGCATATAGCCCGACAGCAATGTCGAATACATCACGCACCTTCTTGTCGAGTACAACATTTCGTCCATGCTTAGGGAACATCTTACGAACGTGCTTCACTTTTTGAGTGTATTCAAGAGGATCTTTTTTAGGCTTATTAGTCTGTGAAAGATAAATGTAATATGGGTTCTTGCCAGCTTTAGTAGCTAGACTAGTCACCAACTTGCTGTGCCCTATTGTCGGTGGATTCATACGACCGAATGAGAAGAACACTTCACGGTTTTCTTCTACGAGATATTGTTTAAAGGAAGGAATCATTTTTTGCCCATCTTACGTTGTTTTTCTAGACTTCGAATCTGTGGTAGTTTCTTACGGGTCATCACTGCGACCTTTGAACTCATTTTACTTATACGCTTTTCTATCTCAGCGCGACGAGCCGCAGGCATTTCGCCTCGTGATTTACCCTTAGAGAATTTTTTGAATAGGTCATTGACTGCGCCTTTACGAGCGCGTTTTTTGAGGACTTCTACACTAGCAGTTTTCTTAGCGGCACGTCTGCGCCCCATAGCAATCTTTGCTTTATTCTTTTTCATCACTCTACCACGTGCGCGTCTCTGTGAGAAGTCTAACGCCTCGGTAGGTGTATCCGTCGCCAAGAAACTCTTGAACGATAATGGTTGATCAGCCATCGATTAGTACCTTTTGGTTTACCCATTCAATATAGTATTATTTAGCTTTATCCCAGCCCTTCAATATATTGGGTGAAAAGTTGTTGTAGGAAAATTCCATTCTGTCAACAAGTTTCACCGCGTCACCACCTAATGTATCTATTGCTACGTAACCTTCTTGACCAGTTGTCTTAAAACCCTTACTGGTCTTCACGAAAGTATCAAATTTACTCAATCTGTTAAGGTTATTTATAAGTTTTAACTTCACTAAAATGAGTAACTTTTGCAATTCGAACATTTTTATTAGACTTTCTTTGTTTTCTTGGCTGAAGAATTTGAGGACTTCTTCGAGTTTTGCCTTTTGGCTACTTCTTCCTTTTTCAGTTTTGCGCTTTTCAATTTCCTTTTCGTATCTAGTCTCGATGTACCGGATGAGGTCTTCGGCGTGCTTTTTCGTGTTGCCGATGACTTGACCTTTTCTGACTTTGGTGTTGCCGAAGGTTTCGATTGTTTGGGCAAGGGCTTGATTGGCTCCGAGCGTCCTAAGAGTTGTCCCAGAAATTTGATTAAAGAGTTTACCAATTTGCGTAAGGTATTCATTTACTGTCTCCGTTTCTTTCTTTGTCATAGTTGCATTTGATACATCGCGCAATACAGCGTCTTGTGACCAAACATTTTTAGATTTATTTAACTTGCTCACATCTACCCCATACGAGGCACTCATACTTTCGAACGAGCTACCCTTATATGTAGTGTGCCACACAATGCCTATTTTCGAAGCGAGAACTACTTTAGCTTGATCAACGGGTACTGCATAGACCAGTGTGTTGGGATGAAATGTTACATATGTCTCAGTGCCAATTGATTTCGTTTTTAGCTCTGATCTTTTGTATAGGAAGTCGCCTTGAATAACGCCTTTTATTCCTAACTCGGGCAGATATTGTAGTGCGAGTTGAAGTTTATCATTGAGGTCGCCCGAGGTATCGCTATCGATATCTTCGGGTGATTTATAGACTTTAGGATTCTTGTTGAAGATACTTTTCTTGGCGACAAAGAACTTGCCGTCAGTTGGATCAATTCCTGCGAATACTGCGGGTGCACCATCCCACTTGACTGATATACTACCTTTCTTTTTACCAGCCAGCATGTTACGTAGATCGCGAAGTGCATTGATTGCTTGACGAGTACCGTCAGCACCACCATATATCACCTTATCTTCAAGGTGAGTCATATGAGTATTCTTCTGTTCGGTGAGTGAAAAGTTAGCGAACGAGTCCATTATAATCTCCGTTATACGGTTATTTATAAGGGCAATTTCTTACCCGTTTTGGGCACCTTGTCAACTACTACTATTCTTAGATTATTCTTGCCAGTCGTTGGCGAAGTAAATAGTTTAGGAAAACCCTCTTTGTTTAAGTTATAATAATCTATTTGCACTCTATTGTCAACGTCTAGGTCGCGCTTTCTCACTCTAAAATAGAACTCCGGTATCTTCTGCATATACTCTTCGACAGAATAGAAGTTGCCGTTGAGGTCTACGTTATATTGCCCGAAGTCTCTTTGAAAGGTGTATGTTACGTCCATTGGTCCGACATACATGAACTGGACTGGACCACCCATCTCTTTTGTACCTTCAATAAGAATTCGGGTATCAGTTAGAGGAACAGGTAAGTATAGATCAGGCAACTCTTTATTGTCTACAATGTCTCCATGATGGTAGCCTTCGGACACTAAATGGTTGGTCACCGAAGTATATAATCGAGGCATTAAGTGTGGTGTTACTGTGTTGATACCGGCAAGACCGCCACCTGCGAGTGAAGGTGCGCTCATACCTTTCATAGAACAGCCAACGACTTCACCTTTATTTGATACCAAGTTGACATCAATATAAGGCTCTTTGCCAATAGAACTAAGACCTTCATTTTTTGAAGCGTTGACTATGAATATTGGCTTTGGATATTCTAGATCCATTCTCGGGTAGTTGAGTGTAGTGACTGTTATAGGAAGAGGACTGTGATCATTAGCGATGTTATTAGACCTCTCGAGGCAACCTATAATAGCATCGATCACACCTTCCTCTTGACGTTCTGATCCTGCACCACTTGATTTACCTGGCACACCACCAAACGATTTATCTTTAAAGAATTTCGTTACTCGTATCATTCGTTGGTCACTAGTTTCTATCTGAATTGAATCAGTCGAGGTTCGTTTAGTAAGAAACTCTCTCAACTCTTCGGGCGATAAATTCTCGTGTCGGATATTATTCAACTCGATAGCACCCGAGAGATTGATTACTTCACCGTCATCTCGTGCACCCAGAATCATTGTGGATCTGCTATCAATTCTTTCTAATAGAACTTCAATGTTGTCGCGCTTCAGAAGGTCGACGTATGATAATGATGCCATTGGTTATAGTCTAAGCAATTTATTGATTTTCATGCTGTTATCTCTTTTAGAATCTCAACTTTCTTTTGGTTGTAGAATGCAATCCACCCAGCACAAAATTCATCCGTTTCGTTTTCGTATGCCGGTTCGATTGCGACAAGGTGTTTTTTACTCTTGGGTACTTTAAAATGCTCGACGGCTTTACATTTTGCGCTATATAAATCATGTGCTTTCATGCTGTTTAATCCCTTTTTAGTATTGGTTATAGTTTACTCTCACTTATTTGTAAAATATGTGGTCATCAATTTGTGTAGTGACCTCGTAATGTTTTGCCCACCACGGGTCAACATAATCTGCGTGATAGTGAGTCGCACCATCGGTGTAATCTAGCGAATCGACCATAACGGCTACCACTAAATCTCGTATAGTATCTAATGTCTTAGGATTGTAGTTGTCACTCTTACCGTCGCAGTACCAAGAAAAGTGACACTTGTTTAATACCGGAAGCTCATTCCCTTTCCAGTTTTCGTAAGTGGGACCTTGTTTGACTACTTCGCAAACACTATTAGGGAATCGTTCGCTCTTGACTCGATTCATAACAACTTGAGCGACAGCTAATTGCCCTGCGATAGATTCCCCTCTACTCTCGTGATATGTATTCAAGGCTAAACATTCTAATTGGTCGTTGTCTGGTACATCTTTCTGCACCTCGACGTTCTCTTCTCGTTCGAACGCACCTTCTTCGAATATAATCACGGGCGGTTCGACTACGTTATCTTTTCTAAAGTCATAATAAGAACCTATTATCGCCGTCAACACGACACACGACAAAAGAACCCAAACAAACGATTCTAATACACTAGACCATTTTTGCATTTTTCTCAACCTCGTCTCATTAATAGATAATCATTATATACGAACGCGTTATTATTGTCAAACTTTTAGGCTACTACGTGAGGTTGATCAGTTCCAGGTAACCAACTAAGTACAGACCAACCCGGTGGAATACGACTGACCCAACCGTAATCATCAAGAACGCGATGATTGCCTTCGGGTGTGATATACACCATTTTAGGACGATCTATGGTGATATCGTAAGCATCATTCCCGTCGATCATCGGGTAATAATACTTGCGTTTTCGCTCGGAACTAATATCAATCGCTTTTATATCCGAGTTTTCAGGTAAATTGTTTATAAGTCTCATGATTCTTCTCCAGTAATGTGGTTGTAGATGTCTTTCCATTTAACAGCATAGAAACAATTACCGAGAGATTGAAATAATTGAAATAAACTCTCCACGTCTTCTACTTGATTAGCGGTGTTAACATGCTCGACGATAATAGGTTCTAGCCCCAAATCTAATCCGACCATAGCATTGGCAACCTTATCTTCAATCCAGTAATAGTCGCTATCTTTATATTCGAATAGTGTATCGGTCTTATCAGCACCTACTGGAAGACAAACAATCCTCTCGAATATGCCCTTACCAAATACGCGCTCTAGGTTTTCAACTCTAAGTTGAACAGCGTACTTATCATCGCTCATAGAAGTAATGCAGTGAAACACGTAGCCATGTTCTTCGTGGAGTTTGCGGACATACTTAATAGCATCACGGAACGGTGGTAGACTACCTATTGCCGCACTAGTGTTGAATCTCTCAGCCCAATATTTGCCAGATTTATTGCTGATGCCATATTGTTTGGCGATATTATAATGCTTATCTGCATCAGGAAGTCGTTTCAAATCTGAATAGGTCTCCATGAATTGGACGAACGAGTGTTCCCAATTAAGCAGAACACCGTCGCAGTCAATTAATATAATATTCCCTAAGTTACTGTTCATGATAGATTACTTTGCACATGAATCACTTCTATCAGGGACCCATGAGAGCGGTTTCTTATTTCAGCCCTTGGTCCGCGAAACGCTTCCGTCATTTCCATAGTGTATTTTTGTCCATCATTAGACTCTTCTAGTTCGACACATCTATCTAATCCCATACGTTTAACTAAATCGTAAACAGACCTTAAAGAAGCCTCGTCGAAAGTTGCATTACAGGTTTTGGTGATGATAGCTATATTTTTTAACATTGTCATTTCATTTACACCCTATTAACATATTTAATTGCATCACGCGGCTCAGGAATATACCACTCGCCTTTAAAGTAACCACGTACTATTCTATCACCTTGTTTCACTACAGCTAGAACGTCAGGATCGCGTTCATCAAATCCAATTAACTGGTCAAGGGTCGTTAGAGCATCAGAAGCGTTATTGTAATCATAGACCTTTCGAGTCTTTCCTTTCTGATAGGTAATCTGAAACTTTCGAAGTGGTGCCATTTGCGCTTCGTGTCGATCATGCTCTTCGATGATATCATTACATTTTATAATATCAACTTTATTGACGCGTTTCTCGGAAACTGCACTAAGAATTATTTTGCGGTACTGGATTGGTATTTCACTATGAGATTGGTACTTCATACTATAGACTCCTTGTGGCAGTCATGGGCCATCGTCTATGAAAGAACCCTTCGTTATAATTACTCTCAGAAACAACTACACAATCAACATCTCCACAATGCTTGGCTTTATACTTCTCAGCCTCAGATTCCGTAGTTAGAAGGTCTTGCGTGACAGGAAAGCCACTATTTTTATCAACAATTAAATACATAATGAATATCTTCTCTTTTGGTTAGTCTATGGACCTATTATAGTCCATGTGGTGTGGTTCGTCAAACTCTTTTTTCGGTGTAAACGGAACTTGGAAAAATGTGTTGGACATTTTCGCATAAAAGGTTGCTGTGTTTGTGGGCTTTGAAATGCCTATGAATATTTTAGTGCCCACATCTCCGGTGTGACGATTCTTAAGGACATAAGGATTTTTAGGGTCTCTGGCATCGACCGCGAATTCTGAAAGTTGTAGAGATGCTAGCCTTATAGCAATTTGGTCAAGAGTGGTAGACTTAGGTATATATATTCTTGACACTTCGCTCTTTGGAATGAAGTATAGCATACCTCTCGTCTTGCATAACACCAGATCCTTCTGCTCCGAATAACAAATATTACTCATGATAATTCTCCAATAATAACGGCAGTGTTAACATCTTCACCGTCCCACATAAGCGAATATGTAGTTTGATGATCTTCTCGAATCTCAAGGGCATATTCAAGAGTGTCCACAAAACAATCAGAGCAAATTTCATCAACATTGTCGGTGTTTACACAGGCAAACACAAAGTTCTTAGCTACAGGGTTAGCACGAGTAGGAAAATCGCGGCTTTGGTTTTTTCGACCACTTCGCTTTCTCATTTTCAATTGTTCCTTTTGTCTAATGAAGTGTTATTCTATCGGGTTGGCAGTAGTTGTCAACCCCTTTTTAAACTTATGATAGGCAACCATCTTCGTCAATTAATGGAGTTACGTTATAAGTAGCCGCGATTCGCATGGCTCTATCTAATGAACGCGTAGTCGCGACTTCTTCGATCATCAACTTATCTTCGTGCCAAACACTAACAACAAAAGTTTTATCTTGACAAACTTGAATTGCGATAGCGCGATTCGCTAACAAGACGAACATACTGTCTTCAATAATCAAACACTCAGAAGGATGAAATTCAAACAATGCTTTTAAAGTCATAATATTTTCTCGCTCTAGTCAGTTAATCAATACAAGTATTATAAATGTTTTCAATACATCCGTCAAGCGTTTTACGAAAAATATTCCTTTATTAGGCGACTTTCTCTCATTCAACTATTCCTTTGATATGCCCCGAAAGTGCGGTTGGTTAAAACCTAAATTTTTCTTACTTAGATACGCCTATGCTTTTCAATTTTTCAACCGTAACTTTTCGGATATAATATAGGTCAAACCAGTCTAAAAGATCCTTAAATACTGTAACTTGAGTATCCTCATAATCGTCACCATATAACCAACTAATCTCGTCATAAAGGGTATGCATATATGGGTGTTTTAAGCTAACCACCATAATGTCTGCCTCATGTGTAATTGAAGAGACTAACTTCATGCGCTTTTTGCCTAGAGCTTTTTCAGCTTTTTTTACAAAATCAATAATCATTTTATAAAATCTCCATACTTACGAGCCGACCTTCTGACTGTAGTGTTTCTATTTCTGAGGAGTACTGGGTCAGTGGAATTATAGCTATCTCACGGTGTCCACTCTTATACGTAATTAGTACTTCATAGTCTTTCGTGTTTATGCAGTATTTCATCAGTTTGCCCTGTAGTGTTTCTATTTCCGAGCAGTACTGGGTCAGTGGAATTATAGCTATCTCACTGTGTCCGCTCTTATACGTAATTAGTACTTCAAAGTCTTTTGCAGTATTCATTTTTGTATTCCTTTAAGATAGTTGCGCCATCTCCCGATGACAAGATCATTATAGCAAACAAATATTGCATTTACAACACTATAACCACACTTTAGACCTGACGGGGCATGAAATAAGCACATTCTCCTAGTTGTTAAAAAACCCTGTACTGTTCTTGTTCCTCGTCGCTTAATTCGGAGAATTCTTGAAACATATCCCAGAATTTTCTACCTGCTTTTGCCCTTAACTCCAAGTCTTTTTTACAAGGCC
>CESU01008973.1_pt1 | contig 10096 bp, 8 predicted proteins | sample 531141 | NCBI WGS metagenome assembly CESU01 (sample SAMEA2621401, study PRJEB7988) | marine metagenome | isolation source: saline water (ENVO:00002010), including
AACTTTATATTAAAACTTACGGATGTCAAATGAATGAATATGACTCCCAAAAGACAGCAGACATTCTTAAAGAGAAGAGAGGAGTTGAGGTCACTAATGATATAAAAGAAGCTGATATTATTTTATTAAATACTTGTTCCATTAGAGATAAGGCAGAGGCTAAGGTTTTTTCAGAACTTGGTAGGTTAAATAAATTAAAAGAGAAGAACCCTAATTTAAAAATTGGTGTTGGCGGATGTGTGGCTACTCAAGAAGGAGCAAATATTCAAAAAAGAGCCCCTTATGTAGATTTAATATATGGGCCGCAAACTCTTCATAGAGTATCTGATTTATTGGATGTTGATAAATCAAAAGGTATAAAAGCAATTGATATAACCTTTCCCATAGAAGAAAAATTTGATTCATTGCCTGAGCCAACCTCGGGAGGTCCTTCAAGCTACGTAGCTATCATGGAAGGTTGTTCTAAATACTGTTCTTTTTGTGTTGTCCCGTATACAAGGGGCGACGAGGTCAGTCGAAAACCAGAACAAATATTTGATGAAGTGGCCAGATTAGCTGAACAGGGTGTCTCTGAAATAACCTTTATTGGCCAGAATGTTAACTCTTATAAAATGCCATACAAAGATAGAATTTTAAGACTATCTGATCTTATTGAGATTATTAGTCATATAGATGGTGTTGATAGGATTAGATACACAACATCCCATCCATTGGACATGACAGATGATTTAATTGAAGTTTATCAATCTGTTCCTCAGCTTGTCAGCCAACTTCATCTCCCAGTTCAATCTGGTTCAAATAAGATTTTAGAAAAGATGAAAAGAAATTATTCTGTTGATATATTTTTAGACGCAGTAAATAGAATCAAATCCTACAGACCGGATTTAAGAGTTTCGTCAGATTTTATTGTTGGATTTCCTGGTGAAACAGAGAAAGACTTTAATGACACCATGGATCTTGTTAACGAAGTAAAATTTGATTCATCTTTTAGTTTTATATATTCAAAGAGACCTGGAACTCCTGCCTCAAAATTAGAAGATCACACATCTATGGCTGAAAAAAAACAGAGGCTACGTATTCTTCAGGACCATCTTGATATACACCACAAAGATCAGAGCAATAGGATGATAGGATCTATTCAGAGATGTTTGGTTACAGGATTTTCTAAAAAAAGTCCAGATCAGCTTCAAGCAAGGACAGAATGTAATAGGGTAGTTAATTTTGACTTCCAAAATATTGGATTTATAGGTAAATTAGTAGATATTAATATCGAAGAAGCTTTTTCTTATTCACTACTAGGATCATTGCATAATTCCCGAGGACAAAATTAACTTTTAATGCAAGAAACACAAACCTCTCTTAAAAATATATCTCTTGAACCTTCAAGCGCAGACAGGATTGCGCTTTTTGTGGGGGAGCTTAACGGAAACCTAAAATTAATAGAGAAAACTTTCTCTGTGAAAGTATTTCATAAGGGAGATAAAATAAATATCACAGGCAAAGAGAAAGATATAAAGCATGCATCAGATGCAATCCTTGATTTATATAACTTAACTAAAAAAAATATAGAAATAAGCAAAGAAGCTGTTCATCTTACAATTCAATCTCACTTAAATTTGAGTCTTGCCAAGCATCAGAAAGAGCAGGTGCAGATGCCAGATATACAAATAAAAACTCCTCGTAAAATAATTAGACCACGAGGCAAAAATCAGCAAGATTACATAAAAAAAATCAATACTTACGAATTGAATTTTGGAGTAGGTCCTGCTGGAACTGGAAAAACTTATCTTGCAGTTGCTGCTGCAGTTGATGCACTTTTAAATGATAAGGTTGAAAAAATTATTCTTATTAGACCTGCAGTAGAAGCCGGTGAAAAACTTGGCTTCTTACCAGGAGATCTTTCTCAAAAAGTTGATCCTTATTTAAGGCCTTTATATGACGCCTTATACGAAATGCTTGGCGTTGATAAGGTCACCAAGCTAATTGAAAAAGAGGCTATTGAAGTTGCTCCATTGGCTTACTTAAGAGGAAGAACTCTAAACAACTCCTTTATTATTATGGATGAAAGTCAGAATACGACTGTAGACCAGATGAAAATGGTTCTTACTAGAATGGGTTTCGGCTCTCATGCAGTCATTAATGGAGATTTAACTCAGGTCGATCTCCCAAAACACATCACATCCGGTCTTGAGCACGTCATTCAAGTTCTTGATAATACATCTGGTATAGGCATGACACATTTCTCATCTCAAGATGTTGTGAGACACCCTCTTGTTAGAAAAATAATAGATGCCTATAAAATTTTTGAAGAAAAACTAAATAAGTGAGTTTATTAATTTCATTTGACGAAGGCTTTTCATTAGACAGCTCTTTAATTAAAAAATTAGAATATTTAATCAATATAATTTTTAGTGATGAAAAAATTATTGATAGCACTGTTAATTTAAGAGTACTTGGTGATGAGGAAATGAAAAAATTAAATCATCAATTTAGGAATAAAGATAAGACTACTAATGTGCTGTCTTTTGCAAATGAAGATATCTCTCTCGATGAAACTAAAAATATTGGTGATATAGCCATAAGTTATGACTATGTTATGCATGAATCCAAAGATCAAGGCAAAGAATTTGAAGACCATATGATTCACATGTTGGCCCATGGTGTATATCATATACTTGGGCATGATCATGAAGACCACTCAATGGCAGAAACAATGGAGTCGAAAGAAATCGAAGTGCTCAGTAAATTAAATATAAAAAACCCATATCATTAAATGAATCAGAAATTAGAAAACGAAGACAATCACCCTCCTTCGGGAATTTTAGCCAAAATAAAGAAATATTTTAGGAACCCTTTTTTTATAAAAACTCAATCTGTTTCAGAAATCACAGATTTCTTAAAAGATGCTGTAGATTTAAATATTATTGATAAAGAAGCAGAATCAATAGCAAACAAAGCAATCAGACTGGGCAAAACAACAGTTAAAGAAATTATGGTACCAAGAGTTGATATGGTGACGGTGGGTCTAGATGAGGAGACTAGCATTATTATAGATAGGATTATTGAATCAGGACATTCTAGGTATCCTGTAATAGGTAAAGATAGAGACGAGGTTAGCGGAATACTTCTAGCAAAAGATATATTGCCTAAAATTGTAGAAGGAGATAGCAATTTTAATGTTCTAGATATGCTCAGAGAACCAAATGTTGTCCCAGAAACAAAAAAGGCAGATTCTTTGCTTGAGGAATTCAAGAAAGATAGATCCCATTTAGCGGTTGTTATAGACGAATATGGCGCAATTTGTGGATTAGTAACAATTGAAGATATATTAGAGGAACTTGTTGGTGAGATTGAGGATGAGCATGATATTGAAGAGGATGAGATAGTAGAAATATCTAAAGGAACTTTTTCTGCAGATGCAAAAGTAGAAATCGAAGAATTCACTCAGTTTTTTGATCTAAAAATAGACCCTATGAATATCGACGCAGAAACTCTTGGAGGCTTTGTGATAAATCAATTAGGAGTTCTCCCAAAGGTTGGTGACAAGATTGAAATTGATAATTTAATTGTAAAAGTTACTCATGCTGATGATAGAAAAATCGATAAGGTTTTAATAACAAAAACTTAATGATAATAAAAAAGTATTTAATACCTTTTTTGTTTGGGTTGATTGGCATTTTTTCGCTTGCACCCTTCTCTATCAAACCTCTTATTTTTCTTTCGTATGCTTATTTAATTAGAGAATTAGTTTATAGAAAAAAAGATAAATTTATTAAGCTAATATTTTGGTCATTAGGGCATTGGGGATTTGGAATGTCTTGGATAATAGTAAGCATTTACTATTATGGAAACACAAGCATAGTGATGTCTTTTATTATATTTACCTCTTTAATTTGTATACTTACCCTAGTTTTTTCTTTACCTTTATTGCTCTTAAAAGTAAGGTTATTTAATGGATTAAAGTATTCGAAAACTTACGAAATTCTATATGTAAGTAGCTTCTTTATTCTTAGTGAATGGTCCACATATTATCTACTTAACGGGGTTCCCTGGATAATTCCTGGAATAATATTTTTGGATACAATAACTCAAAATATATATCCAATTCTTGGTGTTGCAGGTGGCTCATTTATTGTTTACATATTTGCAAATTTAATAGCTCTATTTTGGGACTTAAATAAAAAAATATCTTTAGGTATATTTGTTGGTTTATTTATACTTTTAATACCAACGCAAAACTATACTCATGATGACTCAGGCTTTATAAACATTTCGATTATTCAGCCATCATCAGATCCTTTTCTAAAATATACAAATGGTTATAAGAACAAGTTAGAAAATAATTTATTAAGACTGGCCAGTGAAGTACCAAAAGAATCAAGGTTAGTAATTTTTCCAGAGGCAGAGCTACCCTATGCTCTCGAAAGTAAAGAATTCAGTTTATTTAAAGAAAAATTAGATCTATCTAAAACAATAATCACTGGATCGTGGCATTTTTCTGATAAACAATTATTTAATTCAATGGTTAACCTAAATTCAGGTCAAATATACAATAAAGTCCACTTGGTACCATTTGGTGAATATATTCCTTTTATATCTTCACTTAGAGGATTAATATCATTTTTTGATATGCCTATGTCAAATGTTTCTCATGGAAAGGCTATTCAAGGCAAAATGTATTATATGGATAAAAAACAGATAAACTTTTCGCCACTAATCTGTTATGACATAGCATTTGGTAACACGGTTCGTAAAAGCAATAAAAGTTCTTTATTAATGATAAATATTAGCAATGATACCTGGTTTGGAAACTCAATAGGCCCATATCACCATTTAGATATAGCTAGAGTTAGATCTATAGAAAATAATAAATGGTTAATTAGGTCTACAAATAACGGATTTTCTGCTGTTATTGATAATAAAGGAACAATTGTTGATAAATTAGACAAAGGAATAACTGGTTTGCTTAATAGCAGAGTGAGCTTAATGAATGAAACTACAATTTATAACAGTCATGGCTACTATATCCCATATTTTTTAGCTCTAATAATAGTTTTTTTATCAGCTATAATTAAATTATGTTCAAAAAGATCTTATTAGTTTTAATTTTGCTTATTTCTTATAAAGTTGATGCAAATGATAGGAGTATGGTTATAGATATCTCCCAACAAAGGCTGTATCTATACCAGGGTAAGATTTTAGAAGCATCTTTCCCAGTTTCCTCGTCTAAATATGGAGAAGGTAATAAGGAAAACTCTTTTAAAACACCTCTTGGTGAACATATTATTAAAGAGATGATAGGCGAGGGTGCAAAGATCAACACCATCTTTACTTCAAGAATTAATACAACTAGGCCTGCAAAAGTAATAAATGAGGCAGAAGATTCAAATAATGACTATGTTACCTCAAGAATAATGTGGCTTGATGGACTCGAAGATGGTCAAAACAAAGGTGGTAATGTAGATTCCTACAAAAGGTACATATATATTCATGGAACTCATGAAGAGGGTCTAATTGGATCAAAGGCATCTCATGGTTGCATAAGAATGTTCAATGATGATGTTATTGAATTATTTAATATGGTTAAAATAGGGACAAAAGTTCTAATTAAAGCCTAAAGTCCCTATCCATTATAGATTTCTTTTAAAAGTTATTAGCTACTGAAGACTTTGCAAAGTTTAATCTTTCCCTTCTATCTTCTGTAGCAGGCGCATCACCTAGCTTTTCTCCATTTTTAGCTAATTTAACTAACAAATCACTAGGCTTATAGACGTCACTACCTGTCATCTCAGCATACCTCTCTAATTTTTCCACTACAACATCTAATCCCATAGCATTAGCATGATGCATTGGACCTCCTCTCCATATAGGGAAGCCATACCCATTTATATATACAACGTCTAAATCCGCAGCTCTCTGAGCCACTCCCTCGGATAAGATATCAGCGCCTTCATTAATAAGAGCAAGTACACATCTATCGATGATCTCTACATCAGAAATCTCCCTTCTAATGAAACCATTTTCTGAAGATATTCTTTCGTAAGTAGCTTCATTTTCAGGAGCTGGATTTGGAGCTCTAGATCCTTCACTATAGTTGTAGTAACCTTTTCTATTTTTTTGTCCAAATCGATCATTATCACAAAGATTATCACCAATTTTTGCATGCAATGGTGATTCCATTCCGCCAAGCTTTCTTGCTCTCCAACCAAGATCTAATCCTACAAGGTCCATCATTCTAAATGGGCCCATATTTAATCCAAATGATTCCATAGCTTGATCTACTTGATGGGGAAGGGCTCCTTCTAAAAGCAACATGTTTGCTTGTGCTGTATATCTAAATAACATTCTGTTACCAATAAAGCCTGGCGCATTTAAAGATACAACAGCAGCTTTTTTAATCTTTTTACTAACCGCCATTACAGTAGCTAAAGTCTCATTAGATGTTGCTTCACCTCTAACCACTTCTAATAATTTCATAATATTAGCAGGACTAAAAAAGTGAGTACCTACTACTAACTCAGGTCTCATAGTTACTGCAGCTATGGCATCAATATCTAAACCAGATGTATTACTTGCAAGGATAGCTCCAGGCTTAACATGCTCATCTAAGCTCTTAAATATTTCCATTTTCAGGTCAATATTTTCGTAAACTGCTTCGATAGCAATATCGCAATCATTAAGGTCTTTATAGTCAAGACTAGAAGAAATTAAACCAAAAACCATATCTTTTTGTTCAGATGTCATTCTTCCTCTTCCAACCATAAATTCATAATTTTTTTCAATTACTGACATTCCTCTTTTCAAATTATCTTCGTCTTGATCAATAATATGAACAGGTATTCCAGCATTAGCAAAGCACATTGCTATACCTCCACCCATTGTTCCTGAGCCTATGATTCCTGCTTTTTTAATATCCATAATTGGAGTATCTTTTGGCACGTCAGAAACTTTTGAAGCTGCTCTTTCTCCAAAGAAAATATGAATCATAGCTTCTCTTTGAGGATGCACTAAACACTCTAAGAAGCAGTCAGATTCTTTTTTTAGACCCTCGTCAAAATCATCGCAATTTATTGCAGCTTCAACACATTTTATAATCTGACCCGGGGCAAACTGACCCTTTCTTGTTTTTGCAGCCATAGCTTGAGCTTCTACTAATGTATTCTCAGATCCCCTAGCTTCAATCACCTTATCATTCAAATTTCTTACTAACGGATGCGAATCTTCATTTGCAGCCTTATCTTTTACAAATGTTATTGCATCTTCAACAACATTATCAGATAGAGAATCAACAATGCCCAAAGAAAGGGCTTTTTTAGCTGGAACATGAGCGCCAGAAAGCATCATCTTTAACGCTTCTGCAGGCCCAACTAGTCTTGGAAGCCTTTGAGTGCCGCCAGCTCCTGGTAATAAACCTAAATTAACTTCTGGAAGACCTACAAATGCTGTATTTGAAGCCATTCTATAGTTACAGCAAAGCGCAGTCTCAAGACCGCCACCCAATGCTAAGCCATTTATTGCTGCAACTACTGGTTTTGTACAGTATTCTAGTTTTTTAAATACTGATCCAAGTGTTTGACCAACGTTTTCACCACCAAACTCAGAAATGTCTGCACCACCTATAAATGCACGACCTTTTCCTGTTAAAACGACACCTACAACAGCAACATCAGCTTCTGCATTGGCGATTCCTTCATAAAGACCTGCTCTTACACCATCACTAAGAGGATTTACTGGAGGGTTATCAATAGTTAATACTGCTACCCCATCTTTTACTTCGTATAATACTGTTCCTTTCAATTTAATCTCCGTTTTATCGTTGGAAAATGCATTATACATAAAAAAAGTGTGTTTTCTTTATAAATATGGTTGATAATTAGTTATAAGTATATATAATAACAGAGTCAGCACTCCTCTCCCCCTATAAGAATTTGCTGACACTCTGAAAATGAATGGAGAGCTTCGGCTCTCCATTTTTATTAAATTATATAAAAATTAAGGTTTTTAAATGGAAAGATATAAAGAAGTATTTGAAACAGTTGTTTTGGTAAGTTTTTTTGTGATATCAATAGTAGCAATCGCTCCGATTGCTTAATTACTCATATATAATATATATATGAAAAAAGTATGTACATTAAGTTTTTTATTGTTATTTTCTCTTAATAGTTATTCTTGTAATGATCTTTTAGATACTGACATGAGAATATTAGATTCTGCTGAATCTAAAAACTTATGTGAATATGAAGGAAAAGCAATGTTAGTTGTTAATGTTGCTAGTAGGTGTGGTTACACCTACCAATATGCTGGACTTCAAAATTTGTATGAAAAGTACAAAGAAGATGAGTTCGTTGTTATTGGAGTACCCTCAAGAGACTTTCTACAAGAATATTCGAACGAAGGAGATGTGGCTGAATTTTGTTCAACCGAATACGGTGTAGATTTTCCTATGTTTTCTACAGTTAAAGTTCGCGGAAAAAAAGCACATCCATTTTATAAGAAACTCAAAGCAGAGACTGGAGTTGCGCCAAGCTGGAACTTTAATAAATATTTGATTTCAAAAGAAGGGAAAGTTATTGCTACTTTTGGGTCTGCAGTTAAGCCAGATTCTCTAGAACTAACGTCAGCTATAGAAAAACTTTTATAAATTTATTTAGAGACTAGAACTGTCTTGGGTTTGTTGAATGCAAAGATACCATTATCGACAACTCCCGGTATATTATTAAGAAAAGCTTCTAACCTTTCTGGATTTGATATATCAATATCATTAACATCTAAAATTTGATTTCCTTGATCCGTTACAAATCCGGTCCTGTAAATAGGCGTGCCTCCTAAAGATACTATCTTTCGTGCAACTAGGCTTCTGCTTTCTGGAATAACTTCTACTGGAAGAGGGAAGACGCCAAGTTTATTTACAAGTTTAGATTCGTCTACAATACAAATAAATTCATTTGAAGCTGAGGCAACTATTTTTTCCCTTGTATGAGCACCTCCGCCTCCTTTAATCAATTCATTATTTGGGGAAACCTCATCAGCTCCATCTATATAAAATGCAATATCCATAACGTCATTTAGATTAAAAACCTCAATCCCATTTTCACTTAATAGTTTTGAAGACGCTTCAGAGCTAGAGACAGCTCCAGCAAAGTTATGTTTCTCATCTTTCAATTTTTCTATAAAAAAGTTAACAGTTGTGCCAGTTCCAATACCTAAAATCATTTTAGGATGTAACTTATCCTTTATATAATCTAAGGCTTGTTTAGCAACATTTATCTTTGATCCACTCATAGAGTTATAATACTAGAAAATAACTATACAAAACTAAGTTGAGACTAAAAATAAAAAAAACAGGTTCTTTTAAGAAATCTAAAAAGTACCTAAAACTTATCAATGATGCATCTGTTTATGATGTAGCAATAAAGTCGCCTATTACTTTTGCTCCTAATATGTCTTTAAAAGAAGGCAATAAGATTTTTCTTAAGAGAGAGGATCTTCAACCTATTTTTTCTTTCAAAAACAGAGGGGCATATAACAAGATAGTTAATTTATCCGATTCTGAAAAGAAAAGAGGTGTTATTGCTGCTTCTGCAGGAAACCACGCCCAAGGTGTTGCTAGTGCTTGTAAAAAATTAAGAATTAAGTGCATGATTGTTATGCCCATAACAACTCCTGAAATAAAAATCAAAGACGTTAAACGATTTGGCGCAAAAATAATCCAACATGGTGATAATGTTGATGCTGCTTTAAAAGAAGCTCTTTCTATAGCAAAGAAGAAAAAGTTATCTTTTGTTCATCCTTTTGACGATCCATTAACAATCGCAGGCCAAGGAACTATTGGAAAAGAAATTCTAGAGGATGAAAATAATTTTGATGCTGTTTTTGTTCCAGTCGGAGGAGGGGGTATTTTAGCTGGAGTATCAGCCTGGATAGCACAAAACAATAGCAAAACAAAAATTATTGGTGTCGAGGTTGAAGATTCAGCATGTTTTGCCGAAGCAATTAAGGCTAACAAAAGGGTCATCTTGAAAGAGGTTGGTCTTTTTGCAGATGGGGTTGCTGTTGCTCAAGTTGGAAAAAATAATTTTGATGTTGCTAAAGAATG
>CESU01006131.1_pt1 | contig 10072 bp, 5 predicted proteins | sample 531141 | NCBI WGS metagenome assembly CESU01 (sample SAMEA2621401, study PRJEB7988) | marine metagenome | isolation source: saline water (ENVO:00002010), including
ACTAAAATTTCACAAGGACCTGCAAATTATCTTTGTTATGTTGATGCTAATTCTGGGGAGTTACTTATGAGAAAAAATGAGGTTCAATATGAGGCTCCACAATCTTCAACAGTTAATGTTAAAGGAAATGTTTTTACATCTAATCCTTACAATCCAACATCAGATGAAAATTTAGTTGATTTAAGAGCAACTAATGGAAATGCAAATTATTATTCTGATGCATCTGGAAACTTTAATTTTCCTGCTAATAATGGTTCTGCTAATTATTTTCTTGAAGGTAACTTTGCTGAAGTTAGGACTAATTCTTATGTACAAAATTTTAATTCTTCATTAAATAATCCTTTAGTAACTTTTGATAATAGTAATTCTACTATACAGGAAAGAACTGCCTTTTATGCAGTCAATAAAATTCATACTCATCTTAAAAATACTTTCCCAACTTTTACGGGTTTAGATATATCTATGGAAACAAATGTTGATGAGCAAGGTAGTTGTAATGCATACTTTGACGGGAGTAGTATTAACTTTTATGCAGAAGGAGGTGGATGTCATGCAACAGCAAAAATTGTTGATGTTGTTTATCATGAATATGGACATGCTATTAATTCCTCAAGATATGGTTCTGGAATGTGGAATGGTGGATTAAATGAAGGTTATGCTGATATTTGGGCTATTACACTAACTGAAAATCCAGTTCTTGGTTTTGGTTGGGATCTACAAGATCCAACTGTTTCTGTTAGAAGATATGATCAAAATAAAAAAGTTTATCCTCAAGATTTATCTGGTGAAGTTCATGCTGATGGAGAGATTATTGCCGGAGCTTTTTGGGATACTTATTTAAATCTTGGTAGTATGCCACAAATGATTGACTTATTTAAATATACTTTTGATGCTGCTCCTGATGGTCCTAACGGAACTGAAGGAATTATTTATACTGATGTATTGTTAGAGGTTCTTTTTGCTGATGATAATGACAATGATTTATTTAATGGTACTCCAAATGATATTGCTATAATTCAAGCTTTTGCTTTACATGGAATTACTCTTTTATCAAATGCTGTGATTAATCATAATCCTGTCTCTTCATATGCTGGTAATTTAGATATTTCAATAAATGCTAATATAAATTCTACTTATTCTTGGGCTCTATCATCTGCTAATTGTTACTATCGATTAAATAATCTTTCTTCTTGGAATACTGTATCAATGAGTAGTAACGGTAATAATTATACAGCTAATATTCCTGCTCAACCAAATGGTAATATTGTTGCTTATTACATTTCATTAACTGATACCTATGGAAATGAAACTGGTATAACTCCTATGGCTTCAAATATTCTTCCATTAAAAGATGCTAACCTTCCTTATTTTATTTTAGTTGGTTATGAACTAATGGAAGAACAAGATTTTGATTTTAATATAGGTTTTTGGCAAACTGGCCATCCATCTGATAATGCTGCAACTGGAATGTGGGAGATTGGTGGCCTAGTTGGTTCATATAATAATCCTAATTCTCAAACTGGTCCCGTTCAGCCCGCAGATCAACACACACCTGGTGGTTATGCATGTGCTTTTACTCAAAACGCTTCTTCTATCAGTGATGGAATTGGGGCAAATGATGTTGATGGTGGACATACTACATTATTTTCTCCTTATTACGATTTAACTAATTATACTGATCCTGCTTTTTCATATTGGAGATGGTATACAAATGTGAGTGGTGCTAATCCTGGTGCTGATTGGTGGCAAGTTCTTATTACTGATGATGGAGTTAATTGGGTCTATGTTGAAAATACTTTAAGCGCAGACTTAAGTTGGAGAAAATTTGCTTTTAGACCTCTTGATTATATTAACCCAACTTCTTCAGTTCAATTAAAGTTTATAGCCTCTGATAGCCTTAGAATAGGTCAAAATCTTGATGGAGGTAGCTTAATTGAAGCTGCTGTTGATGACCTATATCTTTACGAAAGTCTAGGTAATAGCTCAAGTCTAATTGAATCAGATATTATTTTTGACAAACCTAAATTAATTAAAGTAACAGATTACTTAGGTAGATTAATAAATATTAAAGATCTTTCAGGAACTAATACAGTTATATTTTACTATGATAATGGAACTGTAGAAAAGAGGATTATTAGAAATTAAAGTTCTAGAAACAAATTATTGTTATAAATAGCCAGAGCTTTACCTTTTAATTTATTACCAATAAATGGACTATTTTTTGATTTTGATTTAATATCACTCTCTTCAAAATCCCACTCAATTGATGGGTCAAAGATTGTAATATTTGCAAAATTTCCTTCTTCAATTACAGGTGGTGTTATTCCAAGTCTTATTCTAGGATTAACAGATATTTTATTTATAATTTCCTCTAAGCTTAGATGATTTTCTAAATTTTTATTTATTAGTCCAAAAGCACTTTCTAATCCTATTACACCAAATTCAGCATTATCAAATTCAATTTTTTTATTTTCATTTTCTTGTGGAGAATGATCGCTAGTTATTACATCTATTGTGCCGTCCTTTAATCCTTCAACAATAGCTTTATTATCATCTGATGTTCTTAAGGGAGGTAAAACTTTGAACCTTGAGTCAAAATTATTAAGCTCTTTTTCGGTAAGAAAGATATTATGCACTGTTACATCACAACTAACATCTAAATTTTGGCTTTTTGCTAATTTAACTTTTTCAATACTTTTTTTAGTGCTCAAGTAGCTAAAGTGAATCTTACTATTGGTGTAATCACATATATTTATATCTCTATCCAGCATCATTTCTTCAGCTAATGACGGAATTCCTTTTAAGCCAAGCTGAGTGCTAATCTCACCTTCATTCATTACACCATGATTTTGTAAAGATAAATCGTTAGGGAAATTCATTATTAGTTTATTAGTGTCCTTAATATATAGCTGTGCAATTTTCATTAATTCATTATTCTGAACACTTTTTTTATCATCAGTAAATGCTAAGCAACCTGAATTAATCATATCATGCATTTCGACAATATTTTTTCCCTCTTGTAATTTTGTTAAATTGCCTGCAGGGTAAACATTTACAATATCATCTTTAGTATAGTTAATTATATACTCAATCATTGTGCTATTATCTAATTGTGGCTTTGTATTTGGCATTAGCATAACTTCAGTAAATCCCCCAAAAGAAGCTGATTTAACTCCATTTTTCAGAGTTTCTTTTTGCTCGTATCCAGGTTGACCAAAATTTACATGCATATCAAACCATCCCTGAGAAATATGTAAATTTTCACCTTTGAATATCTTAGTGTTTGAATCTATTGCAATGGTTTTAGCAATTTTTTCAATTTTATTATTGTTAATTAGAATATCATAAGTTTTATTATTGTGCTTAGATAAGCTGTCAACAATTTTTGCATTTTTAACAAGTATTTTCATTATTTAATTATTTTAATAATTAACATTTCTAAAGCAAAGAAAAATAGACATAGCAGTAAACATAGTTTCCAGTACTGTTTCCCCTCTGATTCATTTGAAATTATATTATTTATTTTTTTAATATTTAGATCTAATATTGATATATTTTTATTGTTGTTAGATATAATACTATTGATCATTTTTTTGCTATAAAACTGCGTAGAGCCTTCACGCATGTTATAGTTAAAGGATATGTTCTCAAGTATTTTATTTTTATAAAATAGTTTATAAAAACCTGCTTTTGTAATCTGATTATTGGTAAAAAATAAACTCTTTCCATTTAAGCTTTTAAATGTTGGAATAATGTCACTTTTATCATTAATAACATGATAAGTATCATTAGTTAGTTTTTTATTTGAAACAAAGTATTTATCTTTATTGATAACACTATACAATCTATTAATTTTCTTAGATTCTAAAGCCATATTTAGAAAAGTGGGAACAAAAAGGGCGTGGTATCTAAAATTATTTTTATCATGGCTCAGTGGTGAGTTAAAGACATAAAAGTTTGAATTAAAGCAATTGTATTGACTTAAAAATTCTTGATTATTAAACTGTGATAAAATTTTATTTGAAATATTGTTATTATTTATTGAATAGCTAAAAGAAACTTTTGGGTATTTAATTTCTTTAAAATCTCCATCAAAAACATTTGAGTATAGAGGATGTAGGTAATTAATATTCTCAATAATATAAGTATTTGTATCTGTAGTTTTAAATGTATTAACATCTAATTTTTTTAAAAAATCATTAAAATTTTCAAGCTGAAAATCTTTTGATGGAATCAAACAAATACTTGATCCTTTTTGTAATATTTGAATTAAATATTTCTCTAAAGCTTCTGAAACAGATTGTATTTCATTTAACAAAACAAAATCTTGATAGCTTATATTTGAATATTGAATATTTGAAATATTTGTTGTAGAATAATTAAACATGCTAGTATCTTTAAATAAATAATTGAAATTATTTAACTCTTGATTTTCATATATGTTTAAAATATTGACTTTTTGAGATTTATTTAATGAGAAATATAATGTGTTATCAAAGCTAATAGGGTAGTCCTCAATAATAAATTTACCATTTATGTTATCTACTTGATCAACTATAATTTTAAAACTATAAACTTTAGATCTATCTTCTTCGATACTTATAATTCTCTTTGTCTGAAGTTTATTATTTATTTCTAATGATACGGATGTATTATTTGTTTCATTTCCATAATTACTAACCTTTAAAAATATTTCTATTTCATTTTTCGATGTTATTATTGGCTGGTTTATCCACAGGCTATCTAAGCTAATATTATTTGTATTGGGATTATTAATTGGAATTAACTTAATAATATTTTTATTATCGTTTATATAATCATCTAAAATAAATTCTTTTTGAAAATCAGATAATATGTATATTTTATCTTTTGAAGTAGATATAGATTCTTTAATTTGAAGTATCTGATTGATATTTTTTGAATTCCCATCAGTTTCAACCTCATTAATTTTATTTATAAACTCTTTGCTGCTTAAAGAAATAGTATTTTGATTATCAATATTATTTGTTAATAGATAAACTTTTTCATTGACGTGTGATTTAGCTATACTAAGAGCATAATTTTTAGCTATATCTATTAACCTTCCATCTTCATCAATTGCATCCATACTAAATGAATTGTCTAAATAAACAAAAACTTTATCAGAGTTAATTAGATTTTTTTCATCTTTAGTGAAGGGTTTGCAAAAAGCAAGAATTAAAAAAGCTGTAGCAAATAATCTTGTTATCAGAACAAGTATATTTTTAATATTTCTTTTTCTTGTATTATCCTGCTTAATATCTTTTAGGAACCTAACACTACTAAATAAAATTGTCTTGTGCCTTCGAAGATTAAATAAATGAATTAAAACGGGTATTGCAAGTGCAAAAAGTGCGTAGAGTAGCTGAGGGTTTTGATAGTTCATCAAAGTGCAAAGTTAAAGAATTTAGTAATATCAGAACCTTTTACCTAAATTATTTTTCCGTCAACCAAATTTATTACTCTATTTGTTTGATTAGCTAACTCTTTATTATGTGTAACGATTATAAAAGTTTGATTGAGTTCTTTATTTAATTTAATAAATAAATCATGAAGAATTTTTGAATTTTCTGAATCAAGGTTTCCAGTAGGTTCATCTGCTAAAATTACTGCAGGAGAATTAATTAATGCTCTTGCTACTGCTACCCTTTGTTTTTCACCTCCAGAGAGTTCATTTGGCATATGATCTTTTCTATGCTCTAATCCTAAAGTTTTGATTAATTCTAGAGCTTTTTTTTCAACATTTTTTTTATCATTTGAAATGTAACCGGGAATACAAATGTTTTCAAAGGCAGTAAATTCACTGAGTAAATTATGAAACTGAAAAATAAAACCTATTTCTAAATTTCTAAATATTGCTAAATCTTTTTCCTTTAAAGTATTAGTATTTATATCATTTATTAAAATTGATCCAGATTTGGGTTTTTCCAAAGTTCCAATTAGTTGAAGTAAGGAGGTCTTTCCCGCTCCAGATGGGCCCATAATTGAAACGATTTCACCTTTATTAATTCTTAGGTCAATCCCTTTTAGCACCTCTAACTTATCATAAGAGAATTTTAGATTATTTACGGATATCATTTTCTTGTACTTTTAAAGTAAAGATAATCTAAATAATATATAATTTTTAAAGAAACACTATTTTGAAGTGGAAGATTAAATGAATCTTCTATATTTTCAGACCAATTATTTCTTAACAAGTTAGTTTGATTATCTACAGCATTTTTCCAAACTAATTTAATTTGACTTCCAGGTGCGAACCACCAACTGAAATTAATATCTGATGTCCATGTACTATAATTAATATTAGTTTTATCCTCATAAGCTGATTGATTAGAGACATCATTAAGATATCCATTATTATCCAGAGTTTTAAATTTTAAATTCTCCACTTGGTCTAAATGATATCTTAATTTTAAATTGAAACTAATCTTGTTATTTACAATATAACTAGCACTTAAAACATTTGTTAGCATGAAAGTATTTCTTATTCCAAAAATGGGTTCATCGTTTTCTTGATTTTCTAATATTGTGTCCATAACATAACCAATATCATTATATTTATTTTTAATTGATAATATATATCTTAATGAAAGTTTATCATTAAATCTAATTCTAGGTGCAATTCTTAATCTATACATATATCCTGAATATAATGGATTTATTGATCCACCACCACCAATATCAATAGCTATTTTTTTTCTATAATCAGATGACATCCAGCTTCCAAAATAGATATATTTTGATCTCTTGAGAGGGCTTAAAAGGTTATTAGTTCTTGCTTCATAATAATCGACTTTTTCATAAGGACTTGCTTTTAATCTTGCAAATACAGTTAGATATTTTTTTAGAGTAACTTTAGATTCTAATTCTAAATTAAGGTCAGTAAATTTATTATCAGTAAATAAAGTTTCATGTCTAACCTCTAAATTAATATCAGAATTAATAAATCTTTTGTTTTCAGATGTTTGAAAATAACCTAAATTTATTCCATTTGTAATGGAATTGTTTGAATACAAGAACCCTAAATCATTTGGGTTATATTTATCGTCTTCAAAGGATCTAAATAATTCATATTGATACTTTCCACTAGTTTTACCAACTGCTAACATTCCTGCAAAACCTCTAATATTGTTTGACCCTTCAAATTCCTGACTTAATTTCAGATTAGCGCCATAAACACGAGTGTTTTCTTCGTTATTTATTTTAGCAAATAAACCACTAACATTAGCATCTCTGGATGATCCATTTTGAACCATGTGAGTATTCATAAAGCTAATAGATGAGTTATTTTTAAGAGCTTTGTCAAAAATTATAACATTGAAATTTGTTAAAGGTTTATCAACAGTTTTATTAGTTACTGCATTTAAAGCTGCAATGCCTAAACCCTTATTAGTTCTACCTGAAATTTTAGTTGCATTTAATAAATCATCTTGAACTCTCCTGCTGTAGAACATTTCTCCACCAATATTAAATAGTTCTACACCTTCATTAAAAAATTGTCTTTTTTCCTCATATTTAACTTCAAAAGGAGATAAGTTTAAAACCTGAGCATCTGAAGCTGCCTGACCAAAATCTGGTATTAAAGTCATATCTAGAGTAAAACTCTCATTAATTCCATATTTTAAATCCATACCAAAGTTATTTGGATATTCTTTATTACCATCATACGATTCGTAATATAAAGATGAGTATGGCATAAAAGATAATCTAATTGGTGAATTAATATTTTTAATACCATCTAATAAACCAGACTGAATAGAATAGTTTTGAAATGTAACATCAATTGGGTTCCAGCTATAATCTTCCCTATATCTTCTTATTGTTCTAGCGATATTTAAGGCCCAACTTTTGTTATTATCAGGAAATCTTAATGAAGAAAAAGGAATAGCTATTTCAACATTCCAACCTTCATTGTTAATTTTTACTGAAGAGTTCCAAACAGCGTTCCAAGATTGATCTTCATTTCCAGAGTTTATTTTTGAGTCAATTTGAACTCCTGCTGCTGTAACTGCAAATGAATATTCCATTTGACCATTATTATAAGGGTTTAAATAAATAGCAAAAAGATCACAATTTTTTTGTTTATCATCTCTTGATGAAAGTTCCATTAAAATACTATCTGGTGCATTGTCTAAAAGTTTAGCAGCCACATATAAATATTTATCATCATAGCATAGTTTTACTTCTGTCTTTTGATTGGAACGTTCTTTTGCACCATTGTTTGGTGATAATTGTATGAAATTATTGGCTAAATTTAAATCTTGCCAAGCTAAATCATTAAAAAAACCATCTATTTTAATTTTTTCAGAAGCATTAACTTTAGAAATATCATATATTTTTTTCTCTGAAAATTGAGAAAAAGAAAATAATGGACAAATTATAATAACTAAAAAAAACTTTAATTTCATCTTTAAAAAATAAGTTGCAAAAATAGAATTTATTATCTGTTTTTTGCTCTAAATTAATTTCAAACATATATTTTTACAAACTTAAATTTATAACATGAACTTACACGAATATCAAGGAAAAGAAATGCTTAACAGCTTTGGGGTTAGAATTCAAAGAGGTATTGTTGCTAATAATGTAGATGAAGCAGTTGAGGCTGCAAAAAAACTAACTGAAGACACTGGAACATCTTGGTGGGTCGTTAAAGCTCAGATTCATGCTGGTGGAAGGGGAAAGGGTGGTGGAGTTAAATTAGCAAAATCTTTATCAGAAATTGAAAGTATTTCAAATGATATTTTAGGTATGCATCTTATTACTCCTCAGACGTCTTCAGAAGGAAAACTAGTAAGTCAAGTTTTAATTGCTGAAGATGTTTATTATCCTGGTGAGAGTGAGACGTCTGAATTTTATATGTCCGTTTTATTAAATAGATCAAGTGGAAGAAATATGATTATGTATTCCACTGAAGGTGGTATGGATATTGAAACTGTTGCTGAACAAACTCCTCATTTAATTTTTACAGAAGAAATTGATCCATCTGTAGGTTTGCAAGGGTTCCAATGTAGAAAAATTGCTTTTAACCTTGGTTTAAGCGGCAATGCTTTTAAAGAAATGACAAAATTTGTTTTTGCTTTGTATACAGCATATGACCAAACTGATTCATCATTATTTGAAATAAACCCTGTTTTAAAAACTTCTGATGACAAAATAATGGCTGTTGATGCGAAAGTTTCTATTGATGACAATTCACTTTTTAGACATAAAGATTTTATTGCTCTAAGAGATAAAAGAGAAGAGGACCCTACCGAAGTAGAAGCAGACGAATATGGATTAAATTTTGTTAAACTTGATGGTGATGTTGGTTGCATGGTTAATGGAGCTGGTCTAGCAATGGCAACAATGGACATAATTAAAATGGCTGGAGGAAATCCTGCTAATTTCTTAGATGTTGGTGGAACAGCTGATGCTAAAAGAGTCGAACAAGCTTTTAGAATAATTTTAAAAGATTCTAATGTTAAAGCAATACTAGTAAATATCTTTGGTGGTATTGTTAGATGTGATAGAGTAGCTCAAGGAATTGTTGATGCTTATAATAATATTGGAGAGATACCTGTTCCATTAATTGTCAGACTTCAAGGTACTAATGCTAAAGAAGCAAAAGTCCTTATTGATGAAAGTGGTCTTAAAGTGGAATCAGTAATATTATTACAAGAAGCAGCTGATAAGGTTGCAGATGTACTTAGTTAGAGCTTTTTAAGCTCTCTGAGCACTTAACTGCACATTTCTCACCATCTATAGCTGCGGAAACAATACCTCCTGCATAACCCGCTCCCTCACCACAAGGATAAATACCTGATATTTCAACATGTTCCAAAGTCTTATAGTTTCGTGGAATCCTTACTGGAGATGAAGTTCTACTCTCAGGTGCATGTATGACAGCATCATTTGTAAGGTAACCCTGCATTTGTTTGCCAAATAATTTGAACCCTTCTTTGAGGTTATCTATAATAAATTTTGGGAAAACTTTATTCAAATCAGCTGATACAAGACCAGGCATATAAGAAGTTTTCGGAAGCGATGAAGAAACTTTTCCTTCTAAAAAATCAAT
>CESU01019283.1_pt1 | contig 10059 bp, 6 predicted proteins | sample 531141 | NCBI WGS metagenome assembly CESU01 (sample SAMEA2621401, study PRJEB7988) | marine metagenome | isolation source: saline water (ENVO:00002010), including
AAAGTGGACGCAAGCCCGCGCCGATGCGATCAGATTTCGGGAAAGCCACTGGCTGGGTTTTCAAAACACGTTTGATCAATTCAGGTTGGTTTAATAAATACGATCGAAAAAACGGTGTGCGAAACTCAGCCATCCACGCCCCATAAAGCCGCATAGGCTGCGCCGAAAGAATATCACGCCTAAACAACGCCAAATACTGCCACAACGACACGCTGTCTTTGCGTGCCTGAGGTTTGGGTGGCAGGTCTGGTCTGGGGGGACGCACGCTCATGGGGTCACTGCGGTATATTTTGAAACTGCCTTGGTCAGACAGGACGGAGAAGAGGCCCGCGATCCATAGCGTTGGCGTAAGGTCAGTGGGCCGGCCGTAATTTGGAAATAATCATAATCATTGGGGGAATCAAACGCGCACATATATTGAAAATGCACCCTTAGAAACCGCCACCGTATACGTCGCCAGCGGGCGGGTGCCAGCGTCTGGCTGAATGCAGCTGAAAACACTATGGGCCAGTGCTGGGGAACGGGGGAGACACCAGTCACAGCCACCGGATCGCACAATGCAAATGCGCAGACATCCCCAAGCGCGGTCACATCCACCCATGAAAGTTGATCACAACCGGCCAAGTATTGCAGATCGCCGCGCAACCGTACCGCGTTCGGCAGAAACGATACCATAGGCACCACCTGCCCCAAAGATAGAAAGTTCAGCGCCGGGCCATCTGGGGAAAGCGGGCTTGCCCGCAGTACATCGGCAAGCACCGATACCGCCAAATAGGCACCGGATGAATGACCCACCACAAGCACTTCGTCCACATCCCGTTGCAGACCCTCGGCCACCGCCCTTGCAAACTCAGCAAGTCTCGCCTCAAGTGCAGCGGGATAGGCACCCTTTGCCTGTGCCGAAAAAGCGAAATCATGCATCAGGTAATAGGCAAAAATACGACCATCCTCCCGGCGAAACAACAGTAGAACAAGGCCAACTGCCAGCCCCCCAAGTGGGGCAAGCCACGGTGAGACTAGCCCCCAGAACCCTGCCGCCACCCCCGCGCCCAAAACCAAGGCCAGCGCCAATTGCAGCATCAGCATAACAATCGGATAAAGAGCAGCAAGAACCGGGCCTTTGCGCAAACGCGCCAAGCGCCAAAACGTCCCGCTTGCGACATATATCCACACTGTCGACAGCAATTGCCTGTAGGTCGCGACAATGCCCTGCGCCATACTGCTGCGCACCAAATCTGACCACGGCAGGATCTCGAAATCGGTCCTCACCGTCTGACCGTCGATAACTGCCTCGACGTGCCATCCAAACCTACCGCTGCCCAGCTTGGGCCGCAGCGCCGTCTCAAACCCTGAAATTGCTGCCTGTTTGGCCGATTGCCTGCGGTACAGCTCCCGGTACCGACGCGGCGGCACCGGGTCATAGCCAGGAATATACAACACCAATCTGCGGCGAACTGCCTGCACACGCGACCCATCTTACTTTTTAAAATTATAAATATTGTTTAAAAATGAATAAAAGCTTTTCTAAGGCATTATCCCAGCGTTGCCAAAGCCGGAAACGTTTCAAGCAGCCAATAAGACATAGAGGCAAAACCGCCGGTGATCATCAACAGACCCACCGTCCACAACAACAAGCCCATCGTGCGCTCGATCTGTGCGGTATGACGTTTCATCCATCCCATCAAGCCACCCAGACGCGGTAAATACACCGCAACGAGTAGAAAAGGCACCCCAAGTCCAGCGGCATAAATCGCCAGCAAAACCGACCCGCGCAGCATCGAGCCCTCAGAGGCAGCGAGGGACAGAATCGCCCCGAGTTGCGGCCCGATACAAGGCGTCCAGCCGAATGCAAACGCCAATCCAAGGATATAGGCCCCAAACGCCGATCCACCGCGATCACCAGCATCAACACGCAATTCCCGGTCGAAAATTGCAATGCGGTAGATACCCACAAAATGCCCACCGAGCACCATAACGGTCAGACCGGCAATGATGTTGAACCAGTTTTGATAGGATAAAAAGACCATACCGAGGTAAGAGGCCGTAAATCCCAACAGCAAGAACACGGTCGACAGACCCAAAACAAAAAACACCGCCGGAATAAGAGCGCGGTTACGCCCGTCTTTTCGGACCGACAATTCTGTGACAGAAATGCCGCTCATATACGCCAGATAGGGCGGTACGATCGGCAGGACACAGGGGCTTAAAAAAGACAGGAGCCCTGCCAACAAGGCCACTGCCATCGCGGGTAAAAGGGACGCATCAAGAATATCAAATACCATCATCATTATGCCATAGCGTAAAAGCGGCGCTGCGTCACGTCATCGACGGTCACATCATTGTGGACAGATGGTCACATCCGTTCTAGATTTACAGTATGAAAATTGTTACACTAGATACCAAGGGGTTGCTCTGCCCGCTGCCTGTCTTGAAAGCCCGCAAAAGGCTGAAGGCGCTCGCAATTGGCGATAAACTGGAAGTATATGCCACCGATCCAGCCGCTTTGATCGATATCCCACATTTTTGCGTCGAATCCGGTCACGTTCTCGAAAGCACAACTGAAGAAGACGGCGCACAAATCTATTTGATCCGTCGGTCTTGAAAAAGCTTTTGACTGGATGCAGACATGTGCCTGCGCGCCAGGCAAGTCGACGGGTGGTATCCGGTTGATCAGTTAAAGGGGTAAGGCCCAAGTTTGGATCATAAAACCCCAGCACAATTTCACAATAATCTTGCCGATGAAATGCAAAATGCCGAGCCCAAAAAAGGCCCGGCATTTTCGTGTTTGTCCCGCACAGTAAAAAAACCGGTGAGATTTCGGTTTCGGGTTATTTACCCAAAGACCACCAACCGCGCTTCTTGGGCTTGGCGGCAACCTCTGGTTCTGCTGGTTTTACAGGCACCTCTGGCTCGGAAGACAGTTGTGCAACTTCGGGTGGCGCTATTATTTGCCGCTCAGCCTGAGGGGCTGAACCAGGGTTAACCGCTGCAGTTTCGACCATATTCTCTGAGGCTGGCGGGGTCACATCAGACATCGGCGCTGCCGTGGCTTTTTTGGATGTTGTTTGCACATTCATCTCTGACTGCTCTGCCTGTTGGTCCGCATCTGGTGCGACTGCAGTTTCCACAACGGGCTCGGCCTTTTTGCGTCGGCGACGTGGCTTTTTCACCGCTTCTGGTGCAGCGGACTGTTCTGCCACCGCAGGATCTGCCTCCGTGGGGCCAACAATCTTAGATGATGATGTCTCGCCACCCGGCAAATCGACGCTTTTGGCATCAGCCTCATCACTGGCTTCTTTCTTCGGCGTCCGCTTGCGCGGCGTGGCCGTTTTACGCCGCGTTGGCTTTTTGGGTGCCTCTTCCGCAACAGCAGCCTGCGGTGGTATCGAGCTGTCGTCGGCAATTGTTGCCTCTGCATCAGCCACCCCGTTCAATAGATCATCAGGTTTTGCTTCAGACCCCATGCCTTGCTGATCGTCTTGAACCACATTTGCGGTAATATTTTCGCCCAAAACGTCTGATACTACTGGGTTCTCGGTGCTGACCGGGGCCGATTGTCCTGTCTCAGATGCCGATTGTGTTACCGGATCAATTGGCGTGTCACCCGAAGTTGTTGCCTCGGACTGCGCGGTCTCATCATTATCGGCACCGTTGGACTTGCGCCGCCGCCGCCTGCGCCTGCGTTTCTTGGGTTTTTGTTCTTCCTCGGTAACTGCATCCACTTCTTCATTTTCTGCAGCATCTGGTACATCGTCCTCATCACCCTCAGCCTCAGCGTCAATCTCATCCAATATTTTACTATCAACTGATACAACGTTTGCGGTCGGCTCAGAGATGACCCGCGTTGCGGTTTTAAGCTTTTCAATGCTGAAATTGGGACTGACAAGCGACGGGTCACCTTCAACGCGCACAGCCAATCCATAACGGGCCTCTATCTGGCCTATGTGCTCACGTTTTTGGTTCATCAGGAAATTGGCGATCCCAACGGGACATGTCACTACAACCTCGCGCGATCGGCGCCGCACGCCCTCTTCTTCGACTTGCCGCAATATGGCCAAGGCCAGATTGTCATCGGACCGGATCAAGCCAGTGCCGTGACAATGCGGGCAGCCTTGTGTTGTGGCCTCTATCATCCCGGGACGCAGCCGTTGCCGGCTCATTTCCATCAAGCCAAAGCCGGAAATGCGCCCAACTTGAATCCGCGCACGATCTGTTTTCAGCTTGTCTTTGATCCGCTTTTCAACCGAGAGATTGTTTTTGCGTTCATCCATATCGATAAAGTCGATAACGATCAGACCGGCAAGATCACGCAAACGCACCTGGCGCGCCACTTCTTCGGCGGCCTCAAGATTTGTTTTTAAAGCCGTTTCTTCGATTGAGCTTTCTTTAGTTGCACGACCAGAGTTCACATCGACGGCCACCAGCGCCTCGGTGACACCGATAACGATATACCCACCGGATTTCAGTTGAACAACGGGATTGAACATGCTGTTAAGATAACTTTCGACCTGAAAACGGGCGAATAAAGGCAAAGTGTCTTGGTAATTTTTAACATTTTTAGCGTGAGACGGCATGATCATCTTCATGAAGTCTTTGGCAATCCGGTATCCGCGCTCACCCTCGACCAGCACCTCATCAATCTCGCGATTGTATAAATCGCGAATTGATCGTTTGATCAGATCCCCCTCTTCATAGATCTTTGCAGGGGCAATTGACTTTAGGGTCAACTCACGGATCTGTTCCCACAGCCGCTGTAGATATTCATAATCGCGTTTTATCTCAGTCTTCGTGCGTTTCGCACCCGCTGTTCGGACAATCAAGCCCGCGCCCTGTGGGATTTCAATTTCCCCGGCAATTTCTTTCAGTTTTTTGCGGTCGACCGCGTTGGTGATCTTACGGCTGATACCGCCGCCGCGGGCTGTGTTTGGCATCAATACACAATACCGTCCAGCGAGGGATAAATACGTGGTCAGGGCCGCGCCTTTATTCCCACGTTCTTCTTTAACCACCTGAATCAATAGAATTTGTCGAACTTTGACAACTTCTTGAATTTTATAGCGACGGGCGCGAGGTTTGCGTACCGGGCGAATGTCTTCGTCGTCGTCATCGTCTGCGATAGACTCAATGCTTTCATCTTTGGCGCTGGCATCAGATGAACGTCGGGACACCTGTTCGCCCTCTGAAGCGGCAGGGTCTTGTGCCTCAGATGCGTCTGCCTCCTCCGCATCCGATGCGTCTGCCTCATCCAATACGTCTTGGGACGGTGCCTCTTGCGTGTTGTCGATCACTTTATCAGTTGTAATGTCGCCGGAGGCGTTTTTTGGTTGGGCGGCATCTTCTTCACGACTGTCCTGCGCAGTGTCAGCTTCAAGCGCTGTCTCTACGTCTTGTTCTATGACGGCCTGCTCTGGTGTCCTCAGCGCATCATCCGCAACGACTTTGTTTTTGTTATCAAACGGTCCGTGGTGTTCAAGGTGTTCAGAAGTATCTGTCTGTCCAAGTTCACTGACGTTGTGATCATCGGTGTCAAGATCTATGGTTTCCATGCCGCTGATGCTTGTCGAGGACACCTCTGACGTAGCCACGGCATCATCAGACTTTACAGCCGCCGCCTTGCTGCGAGACCGATTGCGTGACCACGTGCGCGCTTTAGGTTTGGGCTTGTCATCCTCGTCATCACGGGCTTTTTGCGCTTCTGTGTAAGCGCGTTCTTCTTCCATAAGCGCCTCGCGGTCGGCGACCGGAATTTGATAATAATCTGGGTGAATTTCTGAGAACGCTAGAAATCCGTGCCGATTTCCACCGTATTCTACAAAGGCCGCCTGCAGTGAGGGTTCTACCCGGGTGACTTTTGCCAGGTAAATATTACCAGCAAGCTGACGTTTCGCGTCTGACTCAAAATCGAATTCCTCAACTTTGGTTCCATCCACCACCACAACCCGAGTCTCCTCGGTGTGGGTGGCATCGATAAGCATTTTTTTAGCCATTTTATCCGTATGCACCTCGGCAAATCAGCTGTTCCAAAAGGCACAAACTGATGCGGAGGGTGTCTTGTAAGGGGGATGTACAACGCGTGACAAAGCCGGCCCCAAAAGACCTGTGCCCGTTTTTTCAATAGTCTCGCGCGTTTCATCGCGTTTTTTTCTCCGACAGAGGCGAGTTTTGATCAACACTCTGTCCGCTCGACGCTCATCGCAACTGCGATCTGCGCAATTAGGGTGACCCAAGGGCCCACTTTTTATGATCTTCGACGCCGCGAAAAGCTCAACAAACGCCTCAATACATAGAAACTGCCATGCCGTGACCCGAACAAACGGGCCTAGGCCTATGGACACATACATACGTCTTCAGAAAGGGGAATTACAATGGTCAATTACGTATAGTTGAAAAAAGGAGCATCAAATTGACACGTTGGGGCGGAATAGTGACGCACCGCTACGCCACCATTTGCAGTCACCCGCCATCCAGCGCCCTCAACCTTTTGATCAGGCTCGAAGTGTCCCAACGCCCACCTCCGATATTTTGCAAGTCTTTATAAAACTGATCTACGAGAGCCGTCACTGGCAGACTGGCGCCGGTTTCATCCGCAGCTGCCAGACAAATTCCCAGATCCTTGCGCATCAAATCTACAGCGAACCCATGCTCGAATTGATCGTCAAGCATGGTTTGATAGCGATTGGACATCTGCCAGCTTCCCGCAGCTCCTTGACTGATCACCTCGACAACAGCCGCTCCATCAAGACCGGCTTTATCGGCAAAATGTAACGCTTCAGACAAGCCTTGCACTAAGCCTGCAATGGCAATCTGATTGCACATTTTGGTCATTTGTCCCGCTCCGCTCGGCCCGATCAGGCGGCAGATACGTGCATAGGCTGCCATCACCGGTTCGGCGGCGCCATAAGCTGCCACGTCACCGCCACACATAACTGACAAAACACCATTTTCCGCCCCAGCTTGACCACCCGAAATCGGGGCATCAATAAATTTGCCACCCTTTGCGCCCCAAAGACCGGCGAGTTCCTTTGTAACTTGCGCAGATACCGTGGTGTGATCAACGAACACTGCGCTGGGGTCCATGGCCGAAAACGCGCCCGTCTCTCCAAGACATACCGACCGCAGATCATCATCATTGCCCACACAGGCCATGACAAAATCAGCCCCCGTTGCGGCGGCAGCCGGCGTCGCGGCTTGCGCGCCCTTGTGAGCGTTGACCCAACCGGCTGCTTTGGCCTGAGTGCGATTATAAACTGTCACCTGATGCCCATGGGCCTGCAGATGCCCCGCCATAGGATAGCCCATCACGCCGAGGCCTAAAAAACCTATTTTAGCCATATTGTTTTCCCTTTATTGTGGTGCATTTCGGCTTACGCCCTGTTGCGCATTCCCCGCATCACACTGTAGTGCATATAATAAAAAGGTGAAGGCATATGCGTCTGGTTTTCCGAGGCTTATTTGGTGTGACCATCGTGTTGCTGGTGCTAGCCGTGCTTGGTACGGCCACAGTTTATTATTTGGCGAGCAAGTCCCTGCCAACTTATGAAAAGTCGCTCTCAGTTGCCAATCTAACCGCACCGCTGGACATCGTCCGCGACAACGTCAACATTCCACATATCGTCGGGTCCAACGAGCATGACGTGTATTTCGGCCTCGGATATGCGCACGCCCAAGACCGGCTTTGGCAAATGACCATGCTGCGTCGCAAAGCCCAAGGGAGGTTATCGGAGGTTTACGGAACGCAAACCTTACAGGCAGATATTTTTATGCGACGGCTCGACCTCTATGCGCTGTCGGTTCAGTCGCTGTCTGCGCTGCAACCCGATGCGATTTTGGCCCTTGAGGGCTATGCCGCCGGGGTTAACGCACGTTTGATTGAAATTGATAAAGGTGCGCTGGGTCGTGGCGCGCCTGAATTATTTCTATTTGATGCCCCAGTGAGTTTTTGGCAGCCCGCAGATTCAATCGCCATCCTCAAGATGTTGGCGACACAGTTTTCAGGCCATATGGATGCCGAAATCATTCGTGCAAAGGTCACGCTCGCACTCGAAGATCCTGCACGACTGAAAGATATTTTCCCCACAAGCCCGGGGCAGCCGGTTACCGATTTACCTGATTATGCCGCGCTTTTTAAAAAGCCCCTCCGTTTTGATCTAGCATTGGAAACCAACTTTGATGACGCGAGTGCTATCATTGCGCCCCGCACACTGGCCGGTGCCTCAAATGTCTGGGCCGCCAATGCGAGCCGCGCCGCGTCGGACGGGGCGCTGCTGGCTAATGACCCGCATATGATGTTTGCCGCCCCGACCCTGTGGTATCTTGCAGGTCTCGAATTGGAAAGCGGGGCCATTGTCGGCGGCACCATACCCGGAATGCCCGCGATGTTTGTCGGGCGCAGTGCAACACTGGGCTGGGGGGTGACCGCGTCCTATCTGGACGATTTGGATTTATATATCGAACAGCTCAAACCGGATGATCCAGACCAATATCTTACGCCAAATGGCTTTCGCACATTCCAAACGCGCGAATCAGTCGTACAGATAAAAAATGCAGATCCGATCACAATCACCCTGCGCTGGACTGAAAACGGCCCAGTGATACCCTCACAATTCAAACCCTTGAAAAATATTACCCCCGAGGGACATGTTGTCTCTCTGCGGATGACAGCTCTCAGCCCCAACGACACAACCCTTGGTGCCGCATTGGCGATGATGCGGGCCCAAACCAACACTGAAGTTTTGCAGAGCGCCGAAGGGTATATTACCCCATCTTGGAATTTAACACTGACTGACACCCGCGGAATCGCATTGAAAACAATCGGCGCCATGCCGCGGCGTGCACCGGGCCATCAAAGCCAAGGCAGGATGCCCTCCCCTGGCTGGATTGTCGAAAATCGTTGGACGGGGCGCTCGCCCTATCGCGACAACCCCGAATTCATCAACCCAGCTAGCGGTTTATTGGGTAATACTAACAACAAGGTGGTCGACCGGCCGTTTCCGCGTCATATGTCATTTGATTGGGGCGACAGCCAACGCATCAAACGCTGGCAAAAGCTGATGACCGCGCGCAAGGTCCACAGCCGGGATAGTTTCATTGAGGCCCAGCTTGACACCGTCAGTTTTACCGCGCGGTCTTTGCTGCCGTTAATCGGGGCCGAGTTGTGGTTCAGCAGCGAGACCGCAGCCAGAGGTACGGCAGAAAGGCAACGCAAAAAAGCGTTGGATATGCTGGCCGGTTGGAATGGCGAGATGAACGAACATTTGCCGGAGCCGCTGTTATATTCGGCCTGGGTAAAGGCGCTCCAAACCCGCCTTATACAAGACGAGTTGGGCCCTTTGGAAACAGCCTTCCGACACGTGGAGCCGCTGTTTATCGAACGTGTCTTTCGCAATCTGGACGGTGCGGAAATCTGGTGTGACGTCAAACAGAGCAGCCGGATGGAAACCTGTGCAGAGATGTCACAATTGGCGCTTGATGATGCGCTTGTCTGGATTGCCGAAAATTGGGGCCGGTCTCTTGAGGGATTGCGCTGGGGTGATGCGCATCAAGCCACCCACGATCATCCGGCTTTGGGCAACAACCTCTTGCTGAAATATTTTGTAAATATTCGCCAATCTACCAGTGGTGGCGACAATACGCTCATGCGGGGCCGTGTACGTGGCAGTGGGCCAAAGCCGTTTGAAAACGTTCACGGCGCGGGCTATCGTGGAGTGTATGATTTTGCTGATCCTGAAAGTTCGGTGTTCATCACCTCCACCGGTCAATCCGGCCATTTCCTGTCGCGGCATTATGATGACCTTGGACAATTGTGGCGACGCGGCGAATACGTACCGATGACGCTGGATCTGGATCTGGCGCGGGCGGCGTCGGTTGGGGTGACGCGATTACTGCCAAACCAACCCGAAGCTGACCCAAGCAAGGACACAAAAGCCACGGATTAAACCCCATGATCAGGCGTCACCGTTTCAATATTTTACAATCATGAGAAAACGTAAGCAGAGCTTCACTTGCCAACGTTCCACGGGCGTAGCGGTTCAATGTACTTTTGCTCATGGCCCTGAGAAA
>CESU01107492.1_pt1 | contig 10054 bp, 10 predicted proteins | sample 531141 | NCBI WGS metagenome assembly CESU01 (sample SAMEA2621401, study PRJEB7988) | marine metagenome | isolation source: saline water (ENVO:00002010), including
AAAAGTGATTAAAAGTGACCAAAAAAGATCAAAAAATTAATTTTTCATAATAACATTTTATTAATGATGTAAATTTCTGATTTATTGATTGTAAAAATGTGTTGATTTAGTAAAATGAATTATATTTGTATAAATTAAATCCTATTATGAAATATTACCTTTTATTACTTTCATTTCTTTTATTGCTTTTATCATGTTCAAAAGAAGAATGTTTGGACTGCACTCAATTATTTCAGTCAGAATTTTCTACAGAACAATTAGATACTATCGTTAGAAATATTCTAATTGATAATTCATCAGATAGCATTTACTACACAAATTGGGAAGAGTTCGCTAGCATAAAATTTAACGATTTATTCACCATTAGAGAAGTGTGTACTAAGTCCGGATTCATGGTTTCAGTTGACCCTTTATCCAGAGCACAAGAATTTAAAGAAGTTTGGTATTCCAATGGATCTTCAGATTCAGTTGATGTAAATTTTTTTGAAGTAGGTTTTTTATACAATAAATGTGAATAATTTAGTATTTATAAAAATAAGACAGATATTGTTTATTATTCTGAGTCTTTTTTTTGGATCATCATGCGATAATGATAAAACTAAAATAATTATTTTATCCAAAGCATCTCCAAACTATGTTAACTGGCTTTCTCATAAAGATATAATTATTCTTGATGCTACAACGATTACTAATACAGATAGTATTTTGGAGATAGCTGATGGAATTGTATTAACGGGTGGTGAGGATATTAATCCACTTATGTATAATGACACGTCCAACTTAAAACTTTGCGGCCCTATAGATTTTAAGAGAGATACTTTAGAAAAAAAACTTTTTACTTATGCTTTGAACAGATCAATTCCCTTTATTGGTGTTTGTAGGGGAATGCAAATGATGAACGTAGCAAATGGTGGGACTCTATATGGGGATATTCCAACAGAAATTGGTCTAAATGTTATACATAGAAATAACGGAGAAGTAATGCATGATATTGCAATAGTAAGTGATCGTGATTTCTATGCTGGGCTAGTTTTTCCATTAACAAAAGATACATTTTCTGTTAACTCTTGGCATCATCAGGGTCTAAAAGATCTTTCAGAAAACTTATTAATTATTTCGTGTTCATATGACGGTTTGCCAGAAGCTGTTGCTATGGATACTAGCATTCATCCATTTATGATTGGGGTACAATTTCACCCTGAGCGTTTGGGTGAAAATAATTCTATACATATAAATATGAGAGATAACTTTTATGAGTATATTTTTAGGTAATTTTATTATTTAAATAATGTAATTTGTTCTATTCATATATCCAAAGCATTATATTTGCAACTTTAAATTAACTGAATGCTACAAGATATTATTTTAACTTTTTTAATTAGCCTATCCCCACTGGGTGAAGCAAGAGTTGGCATTCCCTTCGGAGTAGAATCAACAGAACTTTCTACTATATGGATTTTTATAATTGGTCTTTCTGCTAATTTATTAGTTTTCCCTCTTTTTTATAAAGTTATTGAACTTTCAAATAAGTTTTTTTTAAAAAATTTATATTACAAAAAATTTGCTTTATATCTGTCAGCAAGAGCTAGAACAAAAACAAAAAAAATAATTAAAAAGTACGGTGTTATTGGTTTGATGATTTTTGTTATGATTCCTTTGCCTGTCACAGGTGCTTACATTGGAACTATTGCAGCTTATATTTTTAGAATTGATTATAAAAAATCTTTAATTGCAGTAAGTACTGGTATCGCTATTTCTTCAACAATCGTCATTTTAGGATGGCCATTGATTACATCATTATTTTGATTCATTTCATTATGTAAATGGTTTACTAAATTTTATCTTTGCCTGTATGAGTGGAAAAAAAACAGTACTTATAATTTTAGATGGCTGGGGGCACGGAGATAAAAAAAAATCTGACGCAATAAATAATGCTAGCACTCCTTTTGTAGATTCCCTTTATAAAAATTACCCTAATTGTGAGCTTAAAACATTTGGGAAGCATGTAGGCTTACCAGATAGTCAAGTAGGTAATTCTGAAGTTGGACATTTGAATATTGGTGCAGGTAGAATTGTTCATCAGGATTTAGCAAAGATAAATCTAGCTTGTGAAGACAATTCTATTGCTGAAATGCCCGCATTAAAAGCTTCATTTGCGTATGCTAAAAATAATAATAAAGCTCTTCATTTTATAGGATTAGTATCAGATGGAGGAATACATTCTCATAATAAGCATCTTTATAAATTATGTGAATTAGCTCACAAAGAAGGGATTAAAAATGTATTCATACATGCCTTTACAGATGGAAGAGATTGCGATCCCAAAAGTGGAAAAGGGTTCATTAAAGAATTACAGAAAAATTTATTTAGTTCTAAAATAGCATCAGTTTGTGGAAGATATTTTGCGATGGATAGAGACAACAGGTGGGAAAGAATAAAGTTTGCATATGATGCGCTTACAAATGGTATTGGTATTTCTTCTCAAAATATAGAAGAAAGTATTCAAAACTCTTACAATAATGGAATAACTGATGAATTTATAAAACCGATTATAGTTGTTGACAAAAATCATATTCCAATAGGAAATATAGACGAAAATGATTCTGTAATTTGTTTCAATTTTAGAACAGATAGATGTAGAGAGATCACAACAGCTCTCACACAAAAAAATATGTTTGATTTTGGAATGAAGAGCTATAATTTGCATTATACCACACTCACAAACTACGATAGTTCATTTAATAATGTAAATGTAATTTACAATAAAGTTAACATCAAAAAAACATTGGGCGAGGTCTTGGAGGAGAATAATAAATTACAAATCAGAATTGCAGAAACTGAAAAATATCCTCATGTTACTTTTTTCTTCTCTGGTGGACGAGAAAAGAGGTTTAAAAATGAAAAGCGATTAATGATTAATTCACTAAAAGTTTCTACATATGATTTAAAACCAGAAATGAGTGCAGCTAATGTAACTACAACTATAATTAAAGAATTAGATAAAGCAAATGCAGATTTTATTTGTTTAAACTTTGCTAATGCAGATATGGTAGGGCATACAGGAGATTATAATGCAATAAAAAAATCTGTAGAAACAGTAGATAATTGTACTAAAAAAGTTGTTGAGGCAGGACTTAAAAATGATTATGCATTTGTAATTATTTCTGATCATGGTAATGCTGATTTTGCAATTAATAAAGACGGTACTCCGAACACGGCACATACTAAAAATCTTGTTCCTTGCTTTGTAATTAATACAAGATATAATAATGTAAAAAATGGTAGACTGGCAGATATTGCTCCAACTATATTAAAAATAATGGAAGTTAAGATACCAGAAGAAATGACTGGAGAAGTATTAATAAAATAAATTATAATAAAATGGAATACATAAATAACTATATATCAGAAAATAAGCAAAGATTTATAAATGAATTAATTGAACTTTTAAAAATACCATCTATTTCAGCTGACCCTTCTTATAAATCAGATGTATTAAATTGTGCAGATTTAGTAGCAAAATCAATGAGAGATGCAGGAGCTGATGGTATCGAAATTTGTCAGACAGCAGGTTATCCTATTATTTACGGTGAAAAAATTATTGACTCAAGTTTACCAACTGTTTTAGTGTATGGTCATTATGATGTTCAGCCTGCAGATCCCTTAGAATTATGGACGAGTGGACCATTCGAGCCGGTTGTAAAAAAGACAGATATTCATCCAGAAGGTGCAATTTTTGCAAGAGGTGCTTGTGATGATAAAGGACAATTTTATATGCATATCAAAGCATTCGAACTAATGATGAATACAAATACTTTACCATGTAATGTAAAGTTTATGATAGAGGGTGAGGAAGAAGTAGGTTCGGAAAACTTAAGTGTTTTTGTTAAAGAAAATAAAGAACGACTTAAATGTGATGCAATTTTAATATCTGATACTGGTATTATATCAAATGATACGCCTTCTATCACAACTGGCCTTAAAGGGCTAAGCTATGTTGAGGTAGAAGTTACCGGTCCTAATCGAGATTTGCACTCCGGTTTATATGGTGGGGCTGTAGCTAATCCAATAAATATTTTATGTGAGATGATTGCTAAAATGAAAGATGAAAATAATCATATTACAATCCCAAAATTTTATGATAAAGTAATTGAGCTTTCTAAAAAAGAAAGAGCAGAAATTGCACGAGCGCCTTTTTCTTTAAATAAATATAAATCAGCTTTAGATTTATCTGATATTCACGGTGAAAAAGGCTATACAACAATGGAGCGAACAGGTATTCGACCAACTTTAGATGTAAATGGAATCTGGGGAGGATACACAGGAGAGGGAGCCAAAACAGTTATTGCTTCAAAAGCTTATGCAAAAATATCTATGCGATTAGTGCCTAATCAATCAGATGAAGAAATTACAACTTTATTTTCTGATTACTTTTCTAGTATTGCTCCTAAAAGTGTGAGCGTTAAAGTTACTCCTCATCATGGAGGAGAACCATATGTTTCTCCAACAGATATTCCTGCTTATTTAGCTGCAAGTAATGCCATGCAAACTACATATGGTAAAAAACCTGTTCCAGTTAAATCAGGAGGATCTATACCTATTGTTGCCCTCTTTGAGGCAGAATTAGGCGTGAAGTCTATTTTGCTTGGATTCGGCTTAGACTCTGATGCAATTCACTCCCCTAACGAGCATTATGGAATTTTTAATTATCTTAAGGGAATAGAAACAATTCCACATTTTTTTACAAATTATGCAAACGCACATTAAATACAATGAAGTATATTAATTTATTATTAATAGGGTTATTACTAACATTAAGTTGTAATAGTCAACATAAAGAAACTAAAACTGTGGAAAAAAAATATAAATACACGAATGCTTTAGTACATGAAACAAGTCCTTATTTATTACAACATGCTCATAATCCAGTAGAATGGTATCCATGGAATGAGACGACTTTAAATAAAGCAAAATTAGAAGGAAAATTATTGCTAATTAGTATTGGTTATTCAGCTTGTCATTGGTGTCATGTTATGGAACATGAAAGCTTTGAAGATGAAGAGGTTGCAAGGATAATGAATGATAATTTCATTTGTATTAAGGTAGATAGAGAGGAGCGTCCAGATGTGGATCAGATTTACATGACTGCGGTTCAGCTAATGAATCAAAGAGGGGGGTGGCCACTTAATTGCGTAGCTCTTCCAAACGGAAAGCCATTTTGGGGAGGTACTTATTTTAAAAAAGAGGATTGGAAAAAACAGATTTTAGGTCTTTATAATACATATAAGACAGAGCCAAATAGAGTGATTGAATTTGCAGACAAGCTTTCAAAAGGAATACAGCAAGTAGAAAATATTGGATTGAATACTGAACCGCCTAACTTTACTTGGGAGATTCTTGATAATATGGTTATCGCATGGTCAGATCGTTTTGATAATTCTAATGGAGGTAGTAATGGTGCTCCAAAATTTCCAATGCCAAATGCATATAGTTTTTTATTAAAGTATGCTCACTTATCGAAAAATAATGATGTATTAGATCATGTTGAAGTCACTTTAGATAAGATGGCTTTTGGGGGTATTTATGATCAAATTGGAGGCGGTTTTTCACGTTACTCAGTAGATAAATTTTGGAAAGCACCCCATTTTGAGAAAATGTTATATGATAACGGACAGTTAGTTAGTTTATACGCTGAAGCTTTTTTAAAATTTAAAAAACCATTATATAAAGCAGTTGTATTTGAGACTTTAGAATTTATAGAAAGAGAATTAATGGCAGAAAATGGAGCTTTTTACTCTGCTTTAGATGCAGATAGTGAGGGTGAAGAAGGAAAATTTTATGTCTGGAATGAAACAGAGATAGAATTACTCATTCGCAAAGATTTAGCGGTTTTTAAGGATTATTATAATGTTAATTCTAAAGGACTCTGGGAGCATGGAAATTATATTCTATTAAAGAATAAAAATAAAAAACAGATTGCTAAAAAGCATAAAATTTCTGTCTCAGATTTAGAGATAAAAATAGAAGATTGGAAGCTTATCTTGATGAAAGAAAGAGATAAACGTATTCGCCCTGGACTTGATGATAAATCATTAACCTCTTGGAATGCTCTGATGCTAAAAGGATATATAGATTCTTATATGGCTTTTGGCGAAAAAAAACATTTGGATATTGCACTTAGGAACGCCAATTTTATAGCCAATACTCAAATGCAAAAAGATGGAAAATTATGGCATTCTTATAAAGAAGGTCGTACTACTATAAATGCTTATTTAGAAGATTATGCTATTGTTAGTTCTGCATTTATTCGGTTATATGAAGCGACATTTGATGAGTCTTGGTTAACAAAAGTAGAACAATTAGTGACTTATGCTACTGAAAATTTTTACGATAAAAATTCAGGAATGTTTTATTTTACCTCAAAGCTAGATCCTAAATTAGTTGCACGAAAAATGGAAATTAACGATAATGTAATTCCTTCCTCAAACTCAGTAATGGCAAATGTATTATATGATTTAGGTACGATTTTAGACCAAGGAGAATACAAGAAAAAAGCAATTATAATGGCTAATAATATAAAACCAGATATGGAAAAATATTCAAGCGGATATGCAAACTATGCTAGATTAATGCTTAAAGAAATAGCACCATATTATGAGGTAGCTATTGTAGGTAAAGACGCACACAATAAAGCAATTGAACTTAATAAAAAATATGTTCCTAATAAATTATTTATTGGTAGTCTACAGTCAAGCAGAATAACTTTATTGAAGGAAAAATATGTTCAAGGTAGTACAATAATATATGTCTGTGAAAACAATACATGCCAAATGCCAACTATTGAAATAATGAAAGCACAAAAATTAATGAAGTAATATTTTCATTGTTAATATAGATATTTGATGCTAAAATGTTTTAGAGAATTTACTTAACTGATATTAAAAAATAATGTTTTTTCCCTTTTTGCAAAAGTATATACTTTCCGTTCAATAATTTATTATCAGACAATTGAAAATTTTCTGTAATTTTTTCTTTGTTAATACTTACAGCATTAGAATTTATCATTCGTCTAGCCTCTCCTTTACTTGAAAAAATTTGAGTTTTTTCAGCTACTATATCTAATATCCCTAAAGCTAAATTTTCTTTTTTTATTTCAAATTTAGGTACTCCTTCAAAAACAGAAAGAAATGTATTTTCATCAATTGATTGCAAATCATCATAAGTAGAGTGTCCAAATAAAATATTAGATGCTTTAATTGCCATATTTAAATCTTCTTGGCTATGCACTCTAATTGTTACTTCCTCTGCAATTGTTTTTTGTAATAATCTTAAATGAGGTTCTTTTTCATGTTTACTAATGATAGATTCGATTTCTTCTTCAGATAAAAGAGTAAATACTTTAATATAACTAAGAGCGTCTTCATCGCTAGAGTTTAGCCAGAACTGATAAAATTTATAAGCGGAAGTCTTGGCTTTATCAAGCCAAACATTTCCACTTTCTGTTTTACCAAACTTTCCTCCATCGGCTTTTTTGATAAGTGGTGTAGTTACAGCAAAAGCCTTACCTTCTTCTTTTCTCCTTATTAGTTCAGTTCCACTAACTATATTTCCCCATTGATCAGAGCCTCCTAATTGGACTTTACAATTCTTATTTTTCCACAACCAATAAAAATCATATGCTTGTACTATTTGATACGAAAACTCTGTAAAACTTATTCCAGATTCTAATCTGCTTTTAACGGAATCCTTTGCCATCATATAATTGATTGACATATGCTTACCAACATTTCGTATAAAATCCAAAAATGAGATCTCTTTAAACCAATCAAAATTATTTACTATTACTGCAGCGTTCTTTCCATTTTTAAAGTCTAGAAATTTTTCTAGTTGAGCTTTAACCGCTTGTAAATTATGATTTAGTGTTTTTTCATCTAATAAATTACGTTCTTTACTTTTACCAGAGGGATCTCCCACCATTCCCGTTGCTCCACCAACTAAGGCAAATGGTTTATGCCCACACCTTTGCAAATGTACCAATGTCATAATTTGAACTAAACTTCCAATATGCAATGAATCAGCTGTAGGGTCAAAACCAATATATGCAGATGTCATTTCTTTTTTAAACTGCTCTTCAGTGCCAGGCATGATATCGTGTATCATCCCTCGCCATGATAGTTCTTTAATAAAATCCACTTTAAATTTTTTATCAAAAATAGATAAATTATTAAATCTAAAGCATAAGATCTCTCATCTAAAATCTAAACTACTATCTTTGCTCGATGATACTTGTCACTGGAGCTACTGGTTTAGTAGGCTCACATGTTATTTTAAAATTAGCACAAAAAAATAAAGAGTTTAAGGCTCTTAAACGCTCTAGTTCTTCTTTGGATATTTGCGAAAGAATTTTTCAGTACTATAATGCAGAGAAATTATTTAAAAATATAAAATGGGTTGACGGAAATCTTAATGATATTCCATCTTTAGAAGAGGCTATTAAAGGATGTGACTTACTTTTACATTGTGCAGCAGTTGTATCATTTGCACCTTCAGATATTGAAATTTTGAAAAAAGTGAATATTGAAGGAACTGCTAATTTGATGAACGTCTGCTTAAGTTCAGGAATCCAAAAAGTAGGATATGTAAGCTCCATTGCATCATTGGGTCGTAACTCATCTGCACAAATCATTGATGAGACATGTGATTTTAAACCCTCTAAAAAAGAAAGTAATTATTCCTTAAGTAAGTATTATTCTGAACAAGAAATATGGAGGGCTTCTGCAGAAGGGTTAGATGTTGTTATAATTAACCCATCTGTTATTTTAGGTCCTGGAGACTGGAGCAAGGGAAGTTCTCAGATTTTTCAAACAATTCATAACGGATTAAATTTTTATACAACTGGATCGTCAGGATATGTGGATGTAGTTGATGTGGCAGATTCATTAATACAACTATTATTATCTGGAGTGAAAAATGAAAGATTTATTATTAATGGAGCAAATCTTAAATATCGAGATTGCTTTGATAGGATTGCTATCTCACTTGGGAAGCCTAAGGCAAAAATAAGGGTCACTCCATTTTTAAAAGAAATAGCCTGGAGAATACAAGCATTGAAATATTTATTGACTGGTAAAAAACCACTTTTAACTAAAGAAACTGCTAATAGTGCTATGTCCACCAGTACATATTCTTCAGCTAAGATTAAAGAAATTCTAAATTTTAAATTTACTGATATAGATTTAACTATTAATAAATATGCTAAGTGGTTTATTTCAGATCAAGATTAGGTCTTTCTTTATTTAAGTTATCTAGTATGTTTTCATAAATTTTTTCTAATTCTTGTGGTTTTTTGGAGTAGTGCTCAAGAGTGTGTAAGAAATGAGTTTCAGAGACATTATTTTTTTTGAAAATATTTAAGTATGAGTTTGATAATATCCTTTCAGCTTTCTCTATGTTACCGTTTTTATTAACTTCAAAAGAAGATTTTGCCAAATGAATATCTTTCAGTATATCTGTAAAGATTAATCTTGGAATGACATTTTCTGTAGGTATCTCATTTGATTGAGAGCACGATAATAAAAAAAAAGCTAATAACAAGGATACTTTCATAATCCAAAGATATTATATTTAATATTAAGATTTTTGTATATTTACCCCAGTTATTAACCAATCTAATTTAAAATGAAAAAATTAATGTATTTATTTGTAGCTGCTATAATGTTCGCATTCACAGCTTGTGGCGGTGGAGAAGCTGCTACTGAAGAAACTGTAACTGAAGAAACTGTAGAAGAGGTTTTAGAAGAAGTTACTGCTGACACAACTGCTACAGAAGCAGTAGAAGCGACTGAAGAAGTAGCTGAGTAATAATTTACTATTCATATCTTTGATCTTTGATCTTTAATTTATGTATATTTGCATTAGTTATCAACTAAAGTAATTTAATTAAACAAAAATTTAAGATGAAAAATTTAATGTATTTATTTGTTGTATCTCTAATGTTTGCTTTCACAGCTTGTGGAGGTGGTGAGAATGCAACTGAAGCAACAGAAGTAGAAAC
>CESU01019496.1_pt1 | contig 9976 bp, 10 predicted proteins | sample 531141 | NCBI WGS metagenome assembly CESU01 (sample SAMEA2621401, study PRJEB7988) | marine metagenome | isolation source: saline water (ENVO:00002010), including
TGCTTAGTGATCATTGTCCCATCGGAGTTACCTTGAAATTTTAAGGGGCTCGATCTAACGACCCTCTGATTAACAGTCAGAAGTTCCGCAACCATACCTTTCGGTAAAAATTAATATTCAAGTAGCACAGCTCATAAATGAGTTATATACAAAGAAGCTTCTTGAGAAATCAAGGGGCTTTTTTATTTACAACTCTGGTAAGTCCTTAAGGTCTATTTGGGCCATATCGAATGCACGTAAATAAACTAGAAACACCTTTGGTTTGCTTGGCCCATTAACTGCTGTAGTTTGAGTAGTGAGTCTGTTTGTTAGCAACTAGTACTTACTCACAATACTTGTAGATATGATTATGACCGCCATAGCATTAGACAGATTCTAAAGAGGGTGCTTTAAACTCAATTATATATTTGTTTATTTCTATAAACATTATTCATATTTATTATTAAAATATTATTATAATTGCATTATTAAATTAATAAAAGCTCAATAGATGTTCGTAAAAACTTACCTAAATAGATTATTTAAAAGACCAAAACATAATTATAAAGCTATAGACGGTATAAGAGCTATTGCTGTTCTATGGGTGATATTTTTTCACTCTTGGCTATTTCAATATTTAGATTTTAAAGACGTTGGAGAAAGCATTTTTAATTACCCCTATTTGATTTGGATTACCAAAGGAGATTTAGGAGTTGATTTATTCTTTGTAATTAGTGGATTTTTGATCGGAACTATATTATTTAAAGAATTAAGACGTACCGGTAAATTAAATTTTAAAAATTTCTATTTAAAAAGATTCTTACGTCTTTTGCCAGTTTATATTTTTGCAATGATTTTAGGCCTCTATTTTATTGAGGGAGATAGCTGGAAATCAGCTTGGAGTAATTTATTGTATATAAATAATTATGTAAACGGTTCGTACATGGGCTGGACATGGTCTTTAGCTATTGAAGAGCAATTTTATATTATAATTCCCTTTCTAATAGCATTTGTAATTCCCAAATTTAAAAATAAAATACCAGTTTTTCTTTTCCTAGCTTTATTATGTATTGGTATGACATACTATTACTCGGTTGAGATTTTCGGATTCAAGGTGCCTTTTGATTCAGAATTTTTAGATGATAAGTGGAAGGATTGGTTTTGGGGTTATTATATGCTAACACATCTTAGATATGGTGGTTTGTTAAGCGGAGTAATTGGAGCTTACCTAAATGTTTATCACCAAGAAAGTATTAAAAACTTTTTTAATGAAAAAAGATATATACCTACTATTATATTCGTTTTATCAATGATTGTTTTTATGGCAATTTCAAGTATTTCATTGGGTCAATGGACAAATTTAAGCTCTTCAATTTTTGATGGGTATAATAACAATATTCCGAGTTTTTATGAAGTAGTTCATCGCGAAATTTTTTCTTATGCGGTTGTTTTTATTATTTTTTCTTGTCTGTACTCTAATTCTAAAATAGTTAAGCCGGTAAATAGTTTTTTATCGTCAAAAGTTTTTTATCCTTTAGCTCAAATATCTTATTCGGCTTATTTATTTCATGAAATGTTCATGTTTTGGTTTTTCCCAAAATTTAATTTATATGCGAAAGGTTTTTTATCTAATCTAGAAATAGTCATGGCTAATTCAATCATATCACTTGTTATTATCATATTTGCATCTACACTAATGTATTTATTTGTAGAACAACCATTTCAAGATTTAAAATCCAAAATTAAATTGAAATAATTTCAGAAAAAGATTTGCTGTATATCTAAATATTCAACATTTAATTAGAGAGTTCTACAAAGAGGCCTCTTGAGTAATCAAGGGGCTTTTTTATGCGCAGAAGGACTCTAAATACACGCTACAACTGATTCACAGACTCAAATCAACGCTAAAGCATTGATGTTGCTACTCCGCTTACAATACTCGGAAATTCTAATTAAATAAAAGAACTTTTTAAAAACTACTAGTGGTTGATAATTAGTTTTAAGTTACTTCCGTGTAACTACTTATTCTGGTTACAAAAAGGTAACATGTTCCTTTTTGTAACCAAATGTGTTAATTTCGTGTTCAATGGTAACCACAGAACCTTAGGTAAAAATCGAACACGATTTTCATTGAACGCCTATGCAATCGCATTTTGCGACTATTTATATGTGAATTAATCAAGGAAGTGAATACAGACAAACTGCAGTACAATGAATAGACGTCAATTCACTAAGAAATTATCGTTAACAACACTGGGAATTGTTTTTTTGTCAAAAAAAGGACTCTCTAAAACTAAAACAATGAGCAAATCATCAATAAAGAGTGTTAGCCCTTTAGGTTTTCCGTGGCAAACACAGGATCCATTCTTATTTTGTGCCTACCACAGAGATGAGTACCCAGAGGGAAACGCTACTATGGGTGTTGACCTGGAGAAATTGAATGGCAGAAATATGGGTAGTGATTTCACCATTAAAGATGGTTGGAGAATGTATCACGGGAATACTACACCTGGATTTCCTTATCATCCACACCGGGGGTTTGAAACTATTACCATTAATAAAGAAGGTGTTGTGGATCATTCCGATTCCTTAGGAGCATCTGGTCGGTTTAAGACAGGAGATGTTCAATGGATGACAGCTGGTAAAGGGATTCAACACTCTGAAATGTTCCCACTTATCAATGAAGACAACGAGAATCCCTTAGAGATTTTTCAAGTATGGCTAAACCTACCGAAAATTTCAAAAATGGTGGACCCCCATTTTAAAATGTTATGGAATGAAGATATCCCTATTATCAGCCATAAAGACGAATCAAATAAAACGACGATAGTTGAGGTTATCGCTGGTAAAATAGGTGCAACTACTGCTTTAGATCCTACTCCAGACTCTTGGGCGGCAAAACAAAGTAATTCAGTTGGTGTTTATACCATTAAGATGGAAGCTTACGCAAATTGGACATTGCCTAAAACAGCCCAAGAAGCGAATCGCTCGGTGTTCTTTTATAAAGGAGGAAATGTTAAACTGGAAGGTCAAACAATTTCGGTCAACCAAGTTTTAGAACTCGAAGCAGGAGAAAACATAGCATTTCAGAATGGTAGCGAGGAAGCCTATTTTTTAATTCTGGAGGGTAAGCCAATTGGAGAGCCTGTTGCACAGCACGGCCCTTTTGTCATGAATACACCACAAGAAATTAGAGAAGCTATGAGCGATTATGGCAGAACTCAATTTGGTGGTTGGCCGTGGTTAGAAAAAGAAGTTGTTCACTCTAGGGACAAAGGAAGATTTGCTTTGCATAGTGATGGTAGAAAAGAGATTAAATAAAACTGCCAATCAGGAGCTTATAAATCAGCAATTAAACAACATCGACAAATGTCTTTTAATGTTATTATAGTTGGCGGAGGATTAGCCGGATTAGCAAGTGCAGTGCATTTATCTAAAGAAGGATTATCTGTACTTTTAATAGAAAAGCATGAATACCCCAAGCATAAAGTTTGTGGCGAATACATCTCTAATGAGGTATTACCATATTTGAATGCGTTAGATTTTAATCCATTCGATCATGGAGCAAAAAAAATTGTTGATTTCACCTTAAGTACTCCACAAAGTAGATCCATAAGCGCTAAACTACCCAGTGGAGGTTTCAGCATTAGTCGGTATTGCATAGATTGGGAACTATCTAAAAAGGCAAAACAATATGGTGCTGAAATATTGCACGTTAACGTTACAGACATTCAATTCAAAAACGATCGATTCGAAGTCTTCACTCACCAAAATAAAAAATACAACTCAGAATTAGTCATTGGTTCTTTTGGAAAACGCTCAAATTTGGATATGAAAATGAACAGGAGTTTTGTCCAAAAGACATCTCCTTTTTTAGGGGTAAAAGCACATTATAAAGGAAATTTCCCTGAAAATGCTGTCGGGTTACATAATTTTGAAGGTGGTTATTGTGGAATATCCAAAGTGGAAAACAATGATGTTAACATCTGTTATATTGCAGACGTTGAGTTGTTTAAACAATACAAAAACATAGACGATTTTCAAAAACGAGTTCTTAGCCGAAATAGGTTTTTGAAAGAAGTGTTCGATACCTACGAATTAGCTTTCGAAAAGCCATTATCAATAAGTCAAGTTTCATTTTCTAAAAAAGAACCTGTCGAAAATCATATACTCATGTGCGGAGACAGTGCAGGAATGATCCATCCGTTAGCAGGGAATGGGATGAGCATGGCTATTAGAGCTGCCCAAATGGCTTCTCAGAAAATATTGAAATTTAAATCTGGAAAAATAAAATCTAGAGCAGACTTAGAAATTCAATATACCGAAGTTTGGAATAAAGAGTTTAGCTCTAGGTTAAAATCTGGTCATATTATAGCGCGTCTTTTTAGGCTGGGATTCTTTTCAGAGTTACTTATGATTCTTTTAAAGACCTTTCCATTTATATTACCAAATATTATCAAGCACACACACGGTAAACCAATGAAGGCCGAATTATAATGTTTGTAGACACCAAATATCGAAGCAAGGATATTGAGATAATGGATGATCTTGATATGAGTGGCGAGTTATTAATTAGAACACTCGATCAAATCGCGAGTATTAATAAGTGGTTAGGTGGTAATGGGCTGACTATTGATGGAATTAAGAAAATACTAAAAGCCCAAACTAAAGACAAAACAATCAACATCATAGATCTTGGTTGCGGGAATGGTGATATGCTAAGGGAGGTTGCGGAATTTGGCAGAAAGAATGGATATCAATTTGAATTACTGGGTTTAGATGCAAATCAAGCTACTATTGATTATGCAATCTCGTTATCTTCTGATTTTCAGGAAATAACCTATCGAAAAGAAGATGTGCTAGGCAAAGAATTTGACTCGCATACTTACGACATTGCATTGTGTACTCTATTTATTCATCATTTCGAAGAATCGGTAGCTCTCGGTTTTATTCAAACGTTAATGAAAAACGCAAAAATTGGTGTTGTAATTAATGACTTACATCGTCACAGATTGGCCTACTACCTTTTCAAATCATTGACATTGATTATTAATAATCATATGGTAAAAACAGATGGTTTAACATCTATACTAAGAGGTTTTAAGCGTAAAGAGTTAGAACAATTTTCTGAAAAAATAAATGGTAAGAGTAGTATTAACTGGCGATGGGCATTTCGTTACCAATGGATTATAAATAAAATATGAGCGTAAAAATAACATCAGTAGCTACACAACTACCACCATATTCTAGAACTACAGCAGAGATAATACCATTTCTGAAAGTCTGGCTTTCGGGGCAAGAGGAGCGCTACCAGCGAAAAGTGATTAAGCTTTTCGAAAATGCTGAAGTAGAAAGAAGGTTTTCGATAATGGATGCTGAAGATGTATTTCTACGTACTTCATTCGAAGAGAAGAATGATGTGTATAAGCGTGAAACCATAAAACTGGCTGAAGGAGCCTTAACTAAGGCATTAAAAAAGTCTAATCTTGTTCCAACGGATATTGATTTTATCATTACAGTGAGTTGTACCGGTATCATGATTCCATCTGTTGATGCCTATCTCATTAATACCTTGGAAATGAAACAGGATATCGTAAGGCTTCCTGTGACAGAAATGGGTTGTGTGGCGGGAGTTTCGGGTATGATATACGCTAAGAATTTCTTGAAGGCAAATCCAAACAAGAGAGCAGTTGTCATAGCCGTAGAATCACCTACTTCTACTTTTCAAATTGAAGACTATTCAATGGTAAACATTGTCAGCGCTGCTATTTTTGGAGATGGATGTGCCTGTACTGTTCTTTCCTCTTACGAAGAAGAGCAAGGGCCGGAAATAATTGATGAAGCAATGTATCATTTTTACAATGCGGAACATATGATGGGATTTGAATTAAAAAATTCCGGATTACAAATGGTTTTGGATAAAGAGGTTCCTGAAAAAATTGCTACTCATTTTCCTAAATTTGTACACCCATTTTTAGAACGAAATAATTTATCTATTGAAGACGTAGATCATCTCATCTTCCATCCTGGAGGAAAAAAAATCGTGCAAACGATAGAAGAGTTGTTTGGTTCTTTAGGGAAAAATATAGACATCACTAAATCAGTATTAAAAGACTACGGAAACATGTCAAGTGCTACAGTACTATACGTGCTCGAGAGATTTATGGATCAAGGGGTTAAAAAAGGAGATATTGGACTCATGTTAAGTTTTGGACCAGGATTTACAGCGCAAAGGTTATTACTCAGATGGTAAGAGACTTTGAAGATAAAAACGAATGGGCAATTATACTTGGCGCATCCAGTGGGTTAGGTCTAGCTACTGCAGAAAAAATGGCAAAACAGGGGCTGAATTTATGTTTGGTTTATCGTGCACGAAAAAGTGATATAACTGCCATCGAATCAAAATTGCATAATGTCGCTTCAACCAATGGTGTTAAGCTACTTCATTTTAATAAGGATGTGGTAAAACCAGAAAATCGAGAAACTATTATAACTGAATTAAAACGAACATTATTAGAAATAGGTAAGGTTAAGTGTCTAGTTCACAGTATTGCTAAAGGAAATTTAAAGCCAATGACTTCTGATGGCGATAGAGAATTACAAAACGATGATTTCCATATTACCTTAGAAAATATGGCTATTAGCTTATACGATTGGACAAAAGATGTTTTCAATGCAAATCTGTTCGCAAAAGATGCCCGTATCATTAGCTTTACAAGCGAAGGGAATAAAAAAGCTTGGAAAAATTACGCTGCGGTTTCAGTAGCTAAAGTTGCATTGGAAGCTATTTCTAGAAATATTGCGTTAGAGTTTGCGCCACACGGAATTAAATCAAATTGTATTGAAGCTGGAATTACGGATACAGCATCCTTTAGAATGATTCCAGGAAATGAAAAACTAAGAGAATACGCGATTCAGCGAAATCCATTTAATAGACTCACTACTCCAGAAGATGTAGCCGATGTGGCTTATTTATTAGTCAAAGAAGAATCGAAATGGATTACAGGTGTAACACTCCCTGTTAATGGTGGAGAACATTTAAGTTAGTATGACATTCGATAAAATAATAGCAAAGCTTCCCTACCAATATCCATTTCTTTTTGTGGATGAAATATTAGACGTTGATGATGAGGGTATTAGTGGATCCTATACTTATCATGACACGCATGATTTTTATAAAGGTCATTTTAAAAGTAATCCAGTTACGCCAGGTGTCATTCTAACGGAAACTATGGCCCAGATAGGATTGGTTTCATTCGGAATTTATCTATTGAGTGAATCCGGGAATTCATTAAGTGAAATAAAAATTGCGTTGACTTCTTCTCAAATAGACTTTTTTAAGCCTGTTTTACCAGGAGAGAAGGTTATTGTGAAAAGTGTAAAGGAGTATTATAGGTTTAATAAATTGAAATGTAAAGTGCAAATGTTTAACGCGAATCAAGAGTTGGTTTGCAGAGGCGAAATAGCTGGGATGATCCAAAATTAGTATGGATAAACGAGTAGTAATAACGGGACTTGGCGTAGTTTCTCCTAATGGGGTTGGATTGGAAAAATTTACGAACGCCCTGAAAAACGGAACTTCCGGAATTGAATACCACCACGAGTTAAATGACCTAAGCTTTTCTTGTTGTATTGGAGGTATTCCTGACGTTTCAGAAGAATTAAAGCGAAACTACTTTACAGAACTTCAGTTAAGAAACTTTAACAGCTCAGGTATACTATATGGCTGTATGGCCGGAATGGATGCATGGAAAGATGCAGGCCTTTCAATAACTGACAAAACAGATTACGAAAGTGGTACCATATTCGGAGCTGGAACTTCTGGAGTTGAAAAATTTAGAGAAGCTATTTACAAATTAGACAATAAAAATGTGAGGCGCTTAGGTAGTACCGTAATTGCTCAAACAATGGCAAGCGGTGTAAGTGCTTATCTAGGAGGGATTTTAGGATTGGGAAATCAAGTCACCACTAATTCATCGGCATGTACCACCGGTACAGAGGCTGTACTTATGGGGTTCGATAGAATAAAATCAGGTAAAGCTGAACGAATGGTTGTCGGAAGTACTAGTGATCATGGAGCCTATTTATGGGGTGGATTTGATGCTATGCGCGTTCTAACCTACAAACACAACGAATCTCCAGAAAAGGGATCTCGACCAATGAGTGCATCGGCCTCTGGTTTTGTACCGGGTAGCGGTGCTGGTGCTATGGTAATAGAATCATTGGATAGTGCGTTAGAACGAAAAGCAACTATCTATGCAGAACTACTGGGTGGTGAGGTTAATTCTGGAGGACAAAGAGATGAGGGTACTATGACTGCTCCAAACTCTGAAGCCGTTCAACGTTGCATTAAGAATGCCATTGTAAACTCAAATATTGATGCAAAAGATATTGATGCTATTAATGGTCATTTAACTGCTACGAGTAAAGATTTTACAGAAATAGAAAATTGGTCTAAAGCATTAAACTTAAAAGGAAAGGCGTTTCCATATATCAATTCCTTAAAATCAATGGTAGGCCACTGCCTATCTGCTTCAGGTGCTATAGAATGTGTTGCAAGTGTGTTACAAATACACCATAACTTTATCTTTCAAAATATTAATTGTGAAGACCTAAACGAAGAAATAACATCCTTAATTGATAAGGATAGAATTCCTCAAAATTTAATTGAGAAAGAGGTTAATATTGTGGCTAAAGCTAGTTTTGGTTTTGGTGATGTAAACGGATGTTTAATTTTTAGCAAATTCAAAAAATGATAAGTGATAAAGAACTAATGATAAATGAGTTGAAAACGATCGTTGAACCATACATTCAAGATAAAGAAGCTTTTGAAAACTTGCATGAGGAAACTGATTTCATGAATGATTTGAAAATCAATTCAGCGAACCTTATCGATGTGATTTTGGACGTAGAAGACAAATATGACATTGAATTGGATAATGATTCAATGGATAAAATGTTGAATATAAAAGCTGCATTAGAAGTGATTAACGCAAAAGTTTCGGAGAAGTAATGATCGGAAACGATATCATAGATATTCATGAAACCAGAACCTCGACAAATTGGAATCGAGTTGGTTTTACTGAAAAAATATTTACCTCAAAAGAACGGTCTATTATTGCTGACTCTGCGGATCCATTTACTGCCGTTTGGCGTTTATGGAGCATGAAGGAGAGTGCCTATAAAATATTTATTCAAGGGGGAGGCAAGCCTTTTTTTAATCCCACTAAACTTGAGTGCAACTTTCACTCTTCTAAAAAAGGTGTAGTTAAAATAGACACAAGAATAATAGAAACAAGTACTATTATTAGTTCAGATTACATTTTCAGTACTGCAGTAATAAATTACGCTGATATCGATACAAGTATTTTTCAATTAAACGAAAGCAACGGTAAGTATCAAAGTGATTTTATGCGCCAACAGGTCCTTAACGACTTTGCAGTATCTCATTCGTTACATGGAGGAGATCTGAAAATTCAAAAAACTAAAGCAGGAGTCCCTAAAATTCATTATCGAAACAACCCATTAGACGCTTCTCTTTCTATTACGCACCATGGTAAGTTTGGCGCTTATTCTATACTCAAAAACTAAAACTTATGAATGAATTTGTAAAGTACGCCAAGCAAAAACTCAATGTTGATAAACGACTAATTTTTATTTATGTGATAATCTATTTTGCCTGGGGAATGGGCATGGATAAATTTGGTGCTATAATTGAAATCGCAAAATTTACTTACTGGTGGCAAGTGATAACGGTTTACATAGGTTATATGATTCCAATTTCATTGTTATTACGAAAATTACCGTTTCATGCACAATATGCCTATGGATTAGTAACCATGGGTTTATTAGAATTTGGCGGTTATGCACTCGAGAGTTCTTATGCTTATCCAGATAATTTGGTGGATCAATTCTTTAATGTTAGAAATTTCAGTTTGGGAATGGCGCTATTTTTTGCCCTCTATTATCCGGCTGGTAATTGGATTACTGGAAAAGT
>CESU01014916.1_pt1 | contig 9940 bp, 7 predicted proteins | sample 531141 | NCBI WGS metagenome assembly CESU01 (sample SAMEA2621401, study PRJEB7988) | marine metagenome | isolation source: saline water (ENVO:00002010), including
ATGGGTTGGACTGGGGGTTATGTTCTTTTAGCATTACTTTTAGCCCCCTACCTAAGAAAGTTTGGGAAATTTACTGTTCCAGATTTCATAGGTGACAGATATTACTCAAATACCGCAAGAGTTGTAGCTGTTTTCTGTGCATTAATTATCTCTTTCACTTATGTCGCAGGGCAAATGAGGGGGGTAGGTCTTGTTTTTTCAAGATATCTTGAAGTCGACATAGATACAGGAGTGGTAATTGGAATGGCAATTGTTTTGTTTTATGCTGTTCTGGGTGGTATGAAAGGAATCACATATACGCAAGTTGCCCAATATTGTGTATTGATTTTTGCTTTCATGGTTCCTGCTATTTTCATTTCTATTCAAATGACGGGAAATCCAATACCTCAACTAGGCTTTGGATCTCAAGGATCAGATGGAATTTACCTTTTAGATAAATTAGACGGTCTAAGTATGGATTTAGGGTTTCATGAATATACCTCAGGTTCTAAATCAATGTTAGATGTATTTTTTATTACAGCAGCGCTTATGGTTGGTACTGCTGGACTTCCACATGTGATTGTAAGATTTTTTACCGTAAAAAAAGTAAGCGATGCAAGAAAATCAGCAGGATGGGCACTTCTTTTTATTGCAATTTTATATACAACTGCGCCTGCAATTGCAGTTTTTGCAAGAACTAATTTAATTGAAACTGTTAGCGAAAAAAAATACGATGAAATGCCTATCTGGTTTGATAATTGGGAAAAAACAGGGCTTTTAAAATTTGATGACAAAAATAATGATGGTATAGTCCAATATGTTGCTGACCCTAAAATTAATGAACTAACTATAGATAGAGACATAATGGTTATGGCCAACCCAGAAATTGCTGAATTACCCAATTGGGTTATCGCTTTATTGGCAGCGGGTGCTTTAGCAGCAGCTCTTTCAACGGCAGCAGGATTACTTCTGGTTATATCTTCTTCTGTTTCTCATGATTTAATAAAAAAAATAATTAAACCTGATGTTAGTGAAAAAGGAGAACTAATTGCAGCAAGAATATCTGCGTTTTTTGCAGTATTAATGGCGGGTTATTTTGGTATAAATCCCCCAGGATTTGTGGCAGCGGTGGTTGCCTTAGCATTTGGTCTTGCAGCAGCATCTTTTTTTCCAGCAATTGTTTTAGGTATTTTTTATAAAAAAATGAATAAAGAGGGTGCCGTTTCTGGAATGGTAGTAGGCTTACTTTTAATGCTTTTTTATATGACTAAATTTAAATTCGGATGGTTTGGAGGAGGTGATGAAGCAGACTGGTGGTTTGGTATTTCACCTGAAGGATTTGGAACTTTTGCTATGTTAATAAATTTTATTGTTTCAATTACAGTATGTCAATTTACACCTATTCCACCTAAAGAGATTCAAGATTTAGTTGAAAAAATTAGAATTCCAACAATTGAATAAACGTATATGTCAAAAAACATCATTTTAATAATTTTATGTTTTTCAATAAATAATCTTAATGCTCAAAGCTTAGATTTATTTGAAAAAGAAATTTTTATTAATGAAAATGACACCTTAAAATATAGGATTTTAAGACCTCTAAACTTCAATCCCAATAAACAATATCCTATTCATTTGTTTTTACATGGATCTGGTGAAAGAGGAAATGATAATGTTTCTCAATTAGTTCATGGGGGGAAATTATTTTTAAAAAAAGAAAATAGAGAACTATATAACTCATGGGTTATATTCCCTCAAGCTTCAAAAAATGACTGGTGGGGCCACAGTGATCCTTATAAGTTTAATTACGATGTAAAAGAGTCTAAAGACATGAGTTTAGTTGTAAAATTAATGGATAATTTTATTAAAAGAAAAGATGTCAACCCAAATAAAGTCTATGTAAGTGGTTTATCTATGGGCGGTATGGGAACTTTCGTGATTTTAAATTTGAGACCTAATATGTTTGCAGCAGCTACGCCAATATGTGGAGATGGAGATCCTAGTTTAGTGAGTAATTACGCATCAAAAGTCCCTGTTTGGATTTTTCACGGCTCGGATGACAAGACAGTCCATCCAAATGAATCTCTTAAAATGGCAAAAGCAATAATAAAATTTGGAGGAAGTCCAAAAATTACCTTCTACGAAAACGTTGATCACGTCAGTTGGAATAATGCATTTGCTGAAAAAGATTTCCTGAAATGGATTCATTCAAAAACAAAAAAACAATGAAATACAACAAAACAATTTTAATTTTTTTATTTTTTTTCACAATTATGATTAGTAACGCACAAGAAGTGTTTATACAAGGGGGAGGAACAACTATGGATTGGGCTCATTTAAAAAAATTTGAAGAAAAAAATGAAAAAATTAAAAAAACAAATGATCCTGAAAGAATTGTCTTTATGGGTAATTCAATAACCGAAGGTTGGTCCAATTTCGATAAAAACTTTTTCATTAATAATCCTTTTGTAAACAGAGGAATTAGTGGGCAAACCACTCCTCAGATGCTAATCAGATTTAGACCAGATGTAGTTAATTTGAAACCAAAAAGTGTAGTAATTCTAGCAGGCATAAATGATATCGCAGGAAATACTGGTCCAATTTCACTTGAAAATACTGCTGAAAATATTATATCTATGGCTGAAATAGCAATTGCTAATAATATTAAAGTTTACATATGTTCCACTTTACCAGCAATTGATTTTCCTTGGTCACCAGGTTTAAATCCAGGACCAAAAGTTATAAAGCTAAATTCTCTTTTAAAAGATTATTCTGATAAAAATAATATTACTTACGTTGATTATTTTTCAGCAATGGCTGATGAAAAGGGGGGGTTAAAAGTTCCTGAATATACTTCAGCTGATGATTTAGTACATCCTAATTTAGCTGGTTATAAAGTAATGGAGAAAATAATTCTAGATGCTTTAAAAAACTAAAAAAATGTTTTATGTTATCTGATTTTATACCAAAAAAAATTATTTTAATCTTATGTATACTTTATACAACTCTAGGATGTAATCAAAATAATTCTAAATGGGAAAATCTTATAAAAAATAATTCTTTAGAAGGTTGGCACATTTTTCAAGATGACGGCAATAAAAAAGGATGGTCAGTTGAAAATGATATTATTATTTTTAAAGATCTGTCAAGCTCAGAAAACATTTTATCTTCTGATGCTAGTTTAATTTCAAACAAAAAATATTTAAATTTTGAAATAAAATTTGATTGGAAAATCGAAGATGGAGGCAACAGTGGATTTATGTGGGGAGTTGATGAAGAGGATAAATACAAATTTCCATATCAAACAGGACCTGAAATTCAAATTTTGGACTCAGATGTTTATCTAAAACCTGAAAGTATTTTAGGTGGTGAGGTTGAGACCAAAAATATTATTGAAGATTTAGGAGAAAATAAAAGAATTGTTGGTGCGGTTTATGATATTTCTGCACCATCAAAAACTTCTGTAGCAAACCCAGCAGGTGAATGGAATACATTTTATATAAAAATTGACCATAATGAAAACAAGGGAATAGTAATTTTAAATAAAATATTAATTAATGAATTTCCTTTAAAAGGTGAAAAATGGGATTCATTACTTAAAGAAAGTAAGTTTAGTAAATCTCAAGATTATGAATATCTTGGCAATAAAAGATGGTATGGTTTTGGAAAATCTCCATATGGATTTATTTGTTTACAAGATCATCCAGGGGATGCATATTTTAAAAATATTAAAATTAGAGAGTTATAGAAATTTTAATAAAGTTGGTTTTATTTTAAATGGTATTTGAAAAATTTCCATATTTCTTTACTAGCACTTATATCCTTATTTCCCCAAGAACCTGGCCAGTCATGAGCCCCTCCAGTTACAGTGTAAAACCACACTTCATTATTGTTAGAAGCACCTTTCATTTTATCCATTGAAACTATTGATTTGTCTTCTGAAATAATATTTGGGAAGTCTATTTTTTCATTGTTAGTAGTGCCATTTAAATTTGCCCAAAACTCCATCACCTTTTGAATATGCGGAGCTCCACCCCAACCATATGCAGTAGACATAGTTCCATCCCAAGGCACTACAGTGTCGATAGTTCCAGATATTTGTAAAACTGGTATTTTAGAAGATGGATTACAATTTTTCCAATCTTTTCCACTCATAGTCCCAGTAATTGAGGCAACACCCTTAAAAATATCAGATTTTTCACAACCTAAAGTATAGCTCATAAAACCACCATTAGACATTCCGCTTGTAAAAGTATTTTTTGGGTTTGTTTTATAATTAGATTGAATTTGTTTTGCTAGTTGTGATAAGAAATCAATATCATTAATATTACTCATTTGTAAATTAGCATTCCAATGCGACTGTCCAGAACTCAAAATTGTTCCTTGTGGATAACAAACCATAAATCCATTTTCATCAGCTATCTTATTCATTTGGGAATAAGTCATTATAGTTGTAGATGTACTTCCAAATCCGTGAAGAACAAATAATAATGGTGAATTTTCAATAAAATTCTCAGGTTTATGAAGAATGTAATTTCTTACTAATCCATCGTGATTAAAAGAAAATATTTTTGTTGTCCAATCATTATCAATATTATTACTCGTTATTTCTTGCTTTTCACAGCTAACAAATAATAAAAAACTAAAAGATATAATTAAGTATTTATTCATTTACAGTAAAATTAACTAATAAAATAGTTTTAAATTATATTATTTGATATTAATTATGATTGTAGAAATCTTTTTTAAAAAAATTTCTATTAACAAAATGGCTTTGATTTTAGTAAAAACTAAAAATTAGAACGCTTTACTATTAGAGATTTTAGAACTCTCTATATGGAAAATCCAAAAATTTATTAGCTTTTTCCTCTTTGAATTTTTCTAATTTACTGTCCCAATGTAATTTCTTCCCTGGTAATCTTCCAGCAATAACACCTAAAAGAATTGTCTCAGTTAATCTAGCTGAATATGAAAAAGGAGCAGAACATTTGTCTTTTCCTAAACAAGCATCGATAAACTGATGATAATGTAAATAAGACTCACCTGCATAATCTCTTACTGGTTGATCTGTTATTTGTCCTGATTTTTCAAACTTTGATAAATCTAAATCAACATATTTTCCATCAACTATATGTTTAGGAATTTCCATGAAATGCGGTAGTAAAAGTCTTCCTTTTTCACCAATAAACATAGCACCCTGTATGGGTAGTTTATCTTTATTAGGTAATTTTAAATCTTTATGGTTGTTTGGTGCACCAGCTCCATCTTGCCATATCCACTCTAATTTATCAGTTGTATATTTTGTCCCTAGAAATTCATATGTAACTATGTTTTTTTCAGGAAAACTAAATCCATTTGGTTTTCTGCATATATTTTTAATTGTCGTAGGAACATCTAGCTCTAAAGCATTATAAGGCGTATCAAAAATATGAACTCCCATATCTCCTAGCGTACCACATCCAAAATCTAAAATTCTTCTCCACATTCCAGGATGATAAATTTTTTCTTTGTATGGCCTTTTAGGGGCCGTTCCTAGCCATAAATCCCAATCTAAATTTTTAGGGATTTGATCAATATCCTTAGGCTCTGGACCATCATTTCCCCAACTTCTTTGTGACCATGCCCTAACCCTACTTACTTTTCCAATTATTCCAGATTGAATTAATAAAGTGGCTAATTTATAATCATAAAATGAATGAACTTGTATACCCATTTGAGTTATCAGATTGTTTTTAGCTGCTAATTTTCTCATTGCTCTAGCTTCGCTTACATGATGAGTTAATGGTTTTTGACAATAAACCGATTTATTTAACTCCATTGCTAAAATCGAGGGAGGAGCATGAGAGTGATCAGGTGTTGAAACAATAACAGCATCAAATAAATCTGATATTTCTTCAAACATGACTCTATAATCATTGTATAATTTAGCTTTAGGATATAATTTACCTGCATCATTTAGTGCATTTGAATCTACATCACATAATGCCACTACATCTACAGATTTGTGTGAAGCAATATCATTTAAATCTTGAGCCCCCATTCCTCCAACACCTATATGTGCAGTTCTAAGTCTCTTGTTTTTGCCTGAAGCCCAAATTGAGGTTGGTAAAATACTTAATGAGGCCAATGCTGATGCTGATTTAATAAAGTTTCTTCTGTTTTTTTTCATAATAAATATACAATAACACTAAAGTTAATTAAAATTAAAATTGTCTAATCACAAAAAAAGATAAATCCTTTTTTTTGAGTTATTAAAACTAGGATTTCAATCATAAATAAAATGTTTTTATTTTTTTATAGCTTTCTTATTTTAATATTTTTAAACCATATTGGGCTGTCATGATCTTGAAGAGCAATAAATCCTTTTTTGTACTTAGCATAGTCTGGTCCTAACATTCCAGAATTTCTTTTTAAAAACCAATCCTCAGAGTAAGGAACAAAATTTAATAATAATTGGCCATTTAACCAATGTTCGACCTTTTCTTTAGTATAAATAATTTTAGATGAATTCCACTGACCAGCGGGATTTAATTTTTTTTTACTTACTTCTGCTTCGTGCATAGCATAATTAGCTCCTGCTTTTTGCCACTCTTTAAGCTTAGCATCATTTATCTCCTCCCATCCTATATCATCAAGTAATTGGTACTCTGGAGAAATAGTAGGTGGGGACTCATGACCTTCCTGAACATTGTAAAAAACTCCGCTATTTCCACCCTTGGGAAGTTTCCATTCTAAATACAGTTCAAAATATTCGAATTGTTCTTTATAGTATATAATATCTCCCCCTCCAGTCCAATCTTCCTCCAGTTTTAATTCAGTATTAAATGTCAACTCTCCATCAACAACAGCCCATTTTTCTGGGATATCTTTTCCATTATATGCTCTCCATCCATCTGTAGTTTTACCATCAAATAAATAAATCCACTCACTTTGATTATTACATGAAACAAAAAACCATAATAAACAAAAAGTACTAAAAAATTTAATTATTGTTTTTTTCATAAATTTAGAATTATTATTTGACTGCATAAATTTAAATTAACCATTCTCTAATTTAAATAATAAATAGCTTAAGTTGATAATTTTATAGATTATAGATTACTATAAAATTTGAAAAATTAAGCTATTATTTCAAGTGGAATAGTTTGCTTCCATTTTCCTCTTGTAAAATCAGGAAACTTTTGAGGCATTCCATCTTGTGAAATAGATTTTCCACTCAAAGGACTAACCGCACTCCAAAAACAGCCTTCGTATACGTTTTGATCTAATCGCAATCCATTTCTAAGGCATTCCATTATCCTATATCGCATAATTCCATCCATTCCTCCATGACCACTATTTTTAGTTTTCTGATTTAATCTTTTATATAATGGATGATCATACTTTTCATATAACTGTTTTAATTCGTCTCCTTGTATCCATGAATGATGGTTTTTTGAAACTTCTTCAAAACCTTCCTCTAAAGCAATCCTTGTGGGAAAACCTGCTAATACTCCTTTTGTTCCTTGTACTAGATTATGCCTAGTATATGGCCTTGGACTTGTTTCATCCCACTGAACCATGATGGTTCTTCCTATATTTGTTTTTATAATTGAAGTGTTTAAATCTCCATTTTCATAATCCAATTGATTCCATTTGTGATCTTTAGAATAATTTTTTTCTGCATACAACTTTCTTCCTCTTGCAGTTGAAGAATAAGAAATTATACTTTCAAAAGTGTCTTCTTTTCTTCCCAAATTCATGTATTGAGCAACTGGACCAAGACCATGAGTTGGATATAGATTGCCCTTTCCATTAGCATAATGATGAGTTCTCCATGATCCTGTTCCTCTATCTTCTTGTCTCATTTGAAACCTTAAATCATGTATATAGGCCGCTTCGGCATGTAATAATTCCCCAATCACTCCTTTTCTACACATATTTAAATACATTAATTCATCTCTACCATAATTAACATTCTCCATCATCATACAATGTTTTTGTGTTTCCTCGGATGTATTTATTATTTTCCACATATCTTTCAATGTTACAGCAATAGGAACTTCAACAAAAGCATGAGCGCCATTTTCCATACAACGTATAGCCATTAGAGCGTGATTATTCCAATTTGTAGAAATAAATATTGCATCAGGCCTTACTTCATTAATCATTAATTTCCATTTGTCTTCCTCTCCCCAATATTTAGCAATATTTTTATGCCTTTCCCCTTTACCTGTTTCTTCTGCTACTTTTGAACTCCTCAATACATTATCTTCAAATAAATCACTTATTGCAACAACTTCCACACCCTCTAACTTTGAAATTGATTTTACATGTCCACTTCCTCTAGCTCCAACTCCAATAAATGCCGTTCTAATGGTTTCTAATTTTGGAGCAGAAAAATCTCCCATATATATACCCTTCGAATTAGGAATTAATGTTGAATTATCACAATTTGACAAAGTTGTAGCAGCAGTTAACCCTGCAGCTGACATAGCAGTAGTTTTAATAAATTTTCTTCTGTTGATGTTTTTCATAAAATATTTTTAAAATTAATTCATGTGATTTTTTCTTATTTTCTCTAAAAATATATTTCAGAAAAAAACTGCCAATCAAAAATTATAGATTGGTGTATAGGAAGATTTAGAAGGTCTTTAAGCTAGAAATAATTGTTTGTTTTTTCTAAAATCCAAGCTTTAGAATAAACTTCTTCTAATTTTTTTTTTCAAAATATTAAATTTATTTTTTAAATTTTTTAATCTTATTTGAACATTCAAATAAAGAAATATAAAGGAATGAAATTTGACTCATATATCTAATTTAATAAAAAATCTTTGCTATATTAAATCTTTTGAAGTATTAAATTTCTTTACGACAGAGTCCTGATTAGTTAAATACTAGGCTAGTTAATTTTTTTTATCCAATTCTTGTATTCTGGACGTTTAGACCATTCGTTAAAATAGGGCCTATAACGCTGGTCTTTATTCCAAACCTTGGGAAAAGAATCATTATATACTTTTGGATTTTTATAGTCATTTCCTTCAATACTTTTTTCTACGGATACAATCCAATCCAAATAATCTTTTTTAATCATTTTAAAAATAAACGGATTTTCATCTTTAATATCAGTAGATTCTTTAGGATCAATAGCTAAATCATATAATTCAAATTCAGATTTTTTTATACTTCTTACAATCAACTTAATGTCATTATCAATCATTGCCCCTCTGTCATCAAAACGAAACGGAATTTTAAGTACTCTTTTTTTTATTTGAGAATTAAATAGCGGCTTTAAACTTATACCATCGATAGGCTTTAACATTTTGGAATGTGAAATTCCCACTATGTCCAAAATTGTAGGAACTATATCCATAGTTGAAGCAGGATAACTTGAAACTTTAGATTTAATTCCTAAAGGCCATTCAATAATTGCTGGTACTCTTAATCCTCCTTCCCACATTGTGTTTTTGAAACCCTTTAATTCCCCAACAGTTGAGGGTGAAATTCTATCTAAACCTCCATTATCACTACAAAACCATAAAATAGTATTATCAGAAATTCCTAACTCTTTTAATTCTTTGCGCAAAAGACCTAAACTTCGATCAAATGCAACTAGTTCTCCATAATGATGTTGACTACGCAATTCTAAACCTTTGAATTCAATACGATCTTCTTGACTAGCTAGCATCGGGGTGTGAGGAGAACCATCCCAAATTACAGTAAAAGAAGGAATGTTTTTATCTTTATTTTCTTTTATAAATTTTAAAGCCTCATCTACAATAATTTCAGATGAGCTACCTTGAAATTCTTGAAACTCTCCGTTATAACTCATAACTGGGTCAATATCAAAAAAATTTGTAACGCTCAACCATTTATCAAATCCAAAAATTCCAGGACTATATTTATCATCTTTTAAAATTGGCACGCCAGGACCACGCAATCCATTCAAATGCCACTTTCCAAAATGTCCTGTTTTATAACC
>CESU01078520.1_pt1 | contig 9921 bp, 7 predicted proteins | sample 531141 | NCBI WGS metagenome assembly CESU01 (sample SAMEA2621401, study PRJEB7988) | marine metagenome | isolation source: saline water (ENVO:00002010), including
GGTTCTGTCGCATTAATTATTTTTTGAGGATTTTTCAATAGAATTGCACTTCCTTCAAAAAGTTAAATCACTAATAAACATAACTTTGGAGTTTTTAGTTTTTTTCAAAAACGACAAAAATTATTAGTTTTTAGTTTAATGCGACAGAACCGCTGCAGTTTATTGTATTTAAATAATGATAACAATACTTATTTTTATCTAATATTTTTTGATAATTTTATGTGTCTGACTAAAATTATCAAAAAATATCTTTAAAAAGTAAACACCCTTTGGTAAATGTTCTATTGAAATAAACTCAGGACTGTTGTCTTTTTGGAATATTAACTTTCCAGCCAAATCATAAAATTTTAAACTGTATTCTAACTCAAAATTACTAATTAATCGTAACATTGATGCGCTTGGATTAGGATAAACCTGTAATTTAAAATCTTCGTAAGTTTTTATGCTTAAAGTTAAAGATAAATCACAATTTTCATCAATTGAATTGCCTGGTATTTCTGTTGCCAATGGGTTTATAATGGCATTGGTATCATCACAATCAAAAGCTTCAATAAAGCCATCACCATCATTATCCGTACCAGTAATTTGTGGGTCTGCAAATGTGGTATCTCTTGTGCCTACAAAACACCTAGGAAGTTGCGGAAATGTAGAGGTTACCACATAAAAATAAGTAAAAGTCTCTGAGCCGTTTGCTGTGTTTAAAGTAATCGATGAATTAATACCATTGCATTCATCTAAATCACCTAAACCTACTGAATACTCATAATCATTTGTGTATTTTCCTGTGTAAGGGCCACAAGGCTCTGAAATACCATCTCCTGGGCGTTCTCCATCTTTCAGTTTATAACTTGGTTGTAAAGATTTTAGTGTACCTGTAGCATCTGGACCAAATTTGTATAAAATAGGAAAACCATCTGCAGCCCAACCCACTTGTGTTATTTCAGTTGCTGTTGTGGCTGAAGTAATTCCTGTGGTTTCATTTTCTAAATATGAAAACATTTCACCATGGTAATGATAGCCATGAGCCGTACTTGAATGCGCTGAAGCACAATCTAAACTTACATTACCACTACCTGCGCCTTGATTGTTTGTTGGTTCAAACACCCAATCCCAATTATATTGATTGGTATTCGTATTTAAAAACACAAAAGGCAATGCAGGTGCAGGTGCAATTATTACACCATTTAAAGCAACACCAAAAGTTGTTAAAGGCCTACCTGTATTAGCGATAATACTAGTTGTATTTCCTGTTAAAGCAGGAACTAAAGGCATGTTTAGATCGTGATATGCTGGTGCAGGAACATTACTTGCATTATTATAACAAAAATCATGATCTGGATAATTATTGGTATACACTTTTCTACTTACAGATTCTACGTATTCATAATAGACTGTAGGTTCGGTTGGATTATCGCAACACCCAATGTTTGTAAAATTAAGCAAGTCCGTTGGGCAGTTTGTACAATCATCTGTTGTTGTTTCTGTTCCATTTAAAATTTGATCTATACAAGACCAATCATTTCTAATAAATGCAGCTTCTGCTCGTAATTGACTTAATATATAGGCTTCTTCATTGGTTAGAAACTGAGTTAAATCAATGTTTTCTTCTAAATCGTTAACAACATTATAAAATTCTACATCGCCGTTTCCATTTTCTATCACTTTATAAGTATCGTTTCTAATAGCCCAATACTCCACTCCAGTATCTATATAATCTGAATAAATATATGGCCTCGTAATTGTATTTTGAGCCGTTAAAGCACTGGCTACACTATAACTATTATATATACCACCTTCCAAATCATTAGAAATAAGCTCTACTACTGTAGCATAGATATCGTTTACCTGTACTAGGCCACTCTCTAATTCACCTTGTCTTGTTACTCCATTTCCGCTTATTATCATGGGTACACGTAAGCCACCTTCGTACATAGTTGCTTTATTGTGACCGCTAGGGAAATATCTAGCCACGCCATTAGGCGTGCCATTATCACCAATAAAAATAATAACAGTATTATCTTTTGTGGCTTGATCCATACTATTCAGTAATTCACCAATGTAAAAATCTAACGATTCTACTGCGGCCAAGTATTTACCTCTATTGTTACTCACATTCGTTTGTGTGTAAGTTCCGCTTGGTGGTACATGAAAAGGACTGTGAGGTGCGATATGTGATAACCATAAAAACCACGGATCGGTTTGATTAGCTACCCAATTAATAGCCGAGTTTGTAAAATGTTGCGTTACATATTCATTAACAACAGATGTATTTCCATTTTCATCTACTTTACCCCAAGAATAATAATCACTAATTACGCCCGAAATAACACCTTCGTAAAAATCTGCACCATGTTCGTATGGGTGATTAATATTTTCAGGATTAGAAATGTGCCATTTACCAATAACGCCTTTGGCATAATTGGTTGTTAAGTTATTATTGAGATAGGTAAATAAAGATTCGTGTGTTAAATCTAAATTATCAGGCACGTTTCTTACACCAGATTTTATGCCATATTTTCCACTAAGTATTGATGCTCTAGTTGTGGTGCATTGTGGTGTTGCCCAAGTATTTAAAAAAGAGACGCCAGTGTTTTTTAAACTTTGTACGTAAGGCGTTGTAGGTGAGGTGGTTACGGTAAAACCATAATCACTTGGGTCTAAAGCATCAAGCCCTAAATCATCTGCCACTATGACCAATACGTTTGGATTTTGAGCCGAAACCTTTTGACTATGACCTATATAAAATAATAGAGTTAATACTAAAATTACTTTGCAATAAGAAACGTTTAAAAAGATCATATTAGTCGAGTTTAATATTTAAAGTAGATTTGTTTTTATTGATTAAAAAATCTTTAATCAGACCATCAATCCTTAATTCAATTACGTTTGCTTGTTTGCTATTTACATCAAAAAGTAATTCGTTTTTTATTTGAATATCTGTAATAGTTTCAAATGTTCCATTAATTACTAGCTTAATACTCACATGGTGATGATTCCTTTTTGCAGTATTAACAATAAATGATGTTTCTTGTTCATTAATACGGTAAGACATATGTTCGGATAAATAATCAGTTAAAGTTTTGTTTGATATGCTAAAATCATTAGAGCCAATAGCTTTTTCTAAGTCTAATGCATCTATTTTTACATCAATATGTATCTTGTTGTTGGTTTTTGTAATAGTATATGTAGCTAAATTGTCGCCATGAAAACTAAAGACAAAAAAAAGTAGAATTAATAATTTCATTATAATATAGTTTTAAATTTATTTTCAATTAAAGTGTTTTGTAGTTAAGCTCTCTATCAGGTTTTGATTTACAAAAAATATTTCTAGAACGTAAAAATAATAAAGACAAGTTATTAAAGAAATTTCTATTTACCATTAGAATTTACTATAGTTACTTTGGCTGGTTTATTGTTATCAATCTTTAAATTAGAGGAAGACAAATACGGTTTACATCCAAAAACAAATACAAATAATACTACAACTAAATATATATTCTTCATTTTCTTAATTATTTCAATTAATCTTTCTATTGTTTTAAAAATTTAATATGATATTGATTTACAGTTATAAAATAAACTCCAATTTGTAAATCAGAAACATCAATATAGCCGTTTACAAGTTCTTTTTTTAGGTATGACCCATTGACACTATACAGTTTAATCGATTTTATGGGCTCAGAAAAAAGGACTCTAATTTTATCGTTTGCTGGATTCGGAATAACTTTTAATATCACATTTTGATTGTAAACACTAGGAGCAATTGATAGGGAGCTAACAGGATTACATGGATGCGTATATTGATTAACTTCAATATCATCGTTCAAGTTATTTGGTCCTAGATAAAAAGCCTCAGGAATAGATGGCGTTGATTGATAATTTTTGTAAAATATTCCAATATCAGTAAGATTCATGTTCTGGTCATAAAATTCTGCATTTCCAGGATTGTCACTTACGTCGACATTATGCGGTTCAAACCAAGCATAGCGCTCTACAAAATGTAAACCTTCAAGATAAGGAATAGCCAACTCCATAAATTGACGGTTGGTTTCTATTGATCTGTACTTGTTTCCATTAAATTCTGTAATCCAAATAGGCAATCCATACAAGGAATAAACATCATTCAAATATGTCTTAAAACGATTGAAAATAGTGTTTGGATCTGCATTTGGTGAGTTTTGAGGATTTCCTCCCCAGTCATACCAATGCAGAGCAATGACATCGATTCTAATGTTATTTTGAACGGCTTGCTGATTAAATGAGTTAAGCCAATCAAATACAGCGCCCTGTCTGCAAGCTGGAGAAACTAAGCGAAGCCCCGTTTTCATTAGATTTTCATAGACACCCACGGCAGTACTAACATCACATAAATTATTGTATTGCCCCGACTGACCGTTACAATCATCAGGCTCGTTAAATGCTAGAACATGGGTAGTTTTATATTTTGATTGGTATAAATTAATATCGTTGTCATCATTGGCCCCTGAATACCCCCAAGCCATAGGAGAACATGAGCGTTGCAAATCAGAAAGACCCTGATTATTCCATCTATAAAACCAAGTATTATCCAAGCCTGCAATGTCTCCACCTGTGCCTTTTTTCGAGACCCAGTTCCATGGAATGACTCTTATAAAAGAGATCCCTTCTTGCAAAGAATTGGGTAAAGCATGGATTTTCAAATCTTCTTCTGAAGCAATAAAAACGTTGCTATTTCCTGTGCCGTCTTCATGAACCGCAAGGGTTAGCATATAGCCTCTTTTCAAGTAAATAGAACGGATGTTATTATTCATTTGATTAGGAATTGATGACCCTTTGAACACTTGATCTATTACAATTTCAGCCGATGCGCCTGTATTGTTTTCATTTGAGTAAATGGTTAAAGGCGCAGCATCAAGACTTTGACACCTGATGACAGTTCCGGTATCGTAGTAATTATCCAAACGGATATTTGTCGGATATTCAGCATTAACCTCCTCTACAAAAAGATGCGACAAATAATTATCATTGGCTTGATTTGGATTGACACTATCAAAGCGTAACCAACTTATGGGAGAGTTAAAGTTGATTTTAGCATTGTTTAAAAGCGGATCCATATCACTCAAATGCACATAGGAGTTTTCATTTAATATTAAAGTTCCTCCAGAAAAACTAGAGGCATTTAGAACTCCATTAGAAATATATAATGTTTTGGAAGGTTCAAAAACTATGGACTCAAGAGGAGGTGAATAAACGAAACTTCCATTTAGAGAAATTGCATCAAAAGCGACTGCACCACTACTAAATTGAACTAAAACCGCTCGGTCAAAACTAACTTCATTGACAGTCATTATATTAGCACCTAAGTTGAGCGCTTGAACATTACCAAATGCCCATTCTCCATTTGCAACAGTTCGTATCATACGCCAATTTGCACCCTCAGGGGGTAAACTTGTAACATTAATAACAAAAGTTTGTTGCGCACCATTATTACCATCGTTGAGTGCTGTAACATTGTAAAAGTGAGACCAATCGTCATTATTAGACACTTCACTAAACAGCACTGGGGATTGAAAAGTAATATCTGTTTCTTCGTTAGAATTTGTACTGACAGTACAAGAGAGTAACAGGTCGAAATCGATGGGTTGTGATGGGTCTATACTTCCATTTTGAGGAGATTGCCCTGAGTTCAGGTCAGACCAATTGGATTCATTAAAAAAATCATTATTCCCCCCATTACCTGTCCAATAATAATCTTGAGCGAACAAAAAATTGATACTTAAAAAGTATATAAAAAATATAAAATTTTTAGTTGAAATTATCACTTCCTGTTTGAGTTTACTACTAAAATTAAATTATGTAATGCAAACTAGATGCTTCAAGATTCTGATTGAGTCCTGGTTCTGTTAGAACTCACAACGTTTTTTGTATTGTTATTTTGAAAGTTTTTTTGAGTATTCTGGTTGATCTGCCTCATAATTTTATTAAATATTATTTGATCTTCTTTTCTATCAAACATGTTGTCTATTTTTTTGTTGACTCTAACCCTCCAAAATCAGTATCGGAAATACTTCTTAGTTCAGTTAATGACATAGTATTCCCGTAACCTTTCTTCAAACGGTATAATTCGGTTTTCAAACTTTCAATGAGTTCAGCATGCGCATCAGAATTTATTAGATTATTCATCTCTGACGGATCATTTTGAAGATCATAAAATTCCCAAACATCAACATCATAATAAAAATGAATTAATTTATAGCGTTGATTTCTAATTCCGTAATGCGGTTGGACACGATGGTAAAAAGGATATTCATAATAATGGTAATACATAGATTGTCTCCAATCTTTTGGAGTTTCACCTATTAGGTTTGAAAAAAAACTTTTCCCTTGAACGTCTTTTGGCGAGGAAACTCCTGCCATTTCTAATAAAGTTGGGGCGAAATCGATGTTTGAAACAATATCTTCTACAATGGTTCCTGGTTTTATTTTTCCTGGATAACGAATAATAAATGGCATACGCAATGCTTCTTCGTACATGAAACGCTTATCAAAGAATCCATGTTCTCCTAGAAAAAATCCTTGATCTGACGCATAGATAACAATTGTATTTTCTTCTAATCCGTTTGCTTTTAAATACTCTAATACTCTTCCAATATTATCATCTACAGACTTTATAGTTGCCAAATAATCTTTGATGTACTTTTGGTATTTCCACTTACGAATCTCTTCACTAGATAAATCCTCTGAAGGAGCTACAATTTCGCCAGGTTTAAATCCAAATCGCAGCCATTTAAGTCGTTCTTTCTTATAAAGAGAATCTGGAGGCGTCATTTTCATGTCCTTTCTAGAGAAATAATCCATCGTCATTTCGGTATCCCCTGCAGTTAATTCTCTTCCCTTATAAGCGTCATTAAAGGTTGCTGGATATGGCATCTCTATATCGTCCCACAGGTCTTCATATTTAGTGTCTGGGGCCCATTCACGATGTGGGGCTTTGTATTGTAACATAAGGCAAAAAGGTTCTTTTTCTTCTCTTCCATTGAGCCAATCTATAGCAAAATCAGTAGTTAAATTTGTTGCATACCCTTTTTCTTTAATTTTTTTGCCATTGTCATTATACACAGGATTCCAATACAAACCTTGTTGTCCTTGAGATAGGTGGTATTTATAATAGTCAAAACCAACGGGTTCTGATGCTAAATGCCATTTACCAACCAAAGCTGTTTGATACCCCGCTTTTTTTAATTCCTGTGGATATGTCCATTGTTTGCTATCAAAAACTCCTCCTTTATAATTTTTATAATACCCGTTAATATGACTGTATTTTCCAGTCAAAATAGCTGCTCTACTAGGTCCACAAATTGCATTGGTACATAAGGCATTGGTTAATAAGGCTCCTTCACTGGCAATTTGGTCTATATGTGGTGTGGGTGCTAATTCTTTAAAAATACCACCATAGGCAGAGATGGCGTTCGTTGCATGATCATCTGAAAAAATAAACACAATATTAGGAGATTTTGTTGATTCAGATTTTTTTTGACTAAAACCCGATAAGCTCGTCAAAATAAGTAGTAAAATAGATAGCTTGTTAATAGAATTCACAAATTAATTTTTTTATTGAATAAAAAAGCTATTAAAACCAAAATTTGATGTGTTTGATTAAAATAGCTTTTATAGAAAAATAGTTAAGTTATTGTTTAATGATCTTTTTAGTGAAGACAGTTCCATTATCAACTTTAATCAAATGAATACCAGATGAAAGTTCTGAGATATCAATTTGGTTGGTATTGAAAACTTCTTTTTCTAAACTTCCTAAAATAGAGTATACTTTTATTGATTTAATATTATCAACTCCACTAATAGAAATTAAGTCTGTTGCAGGGTTTGGATAGATAGAGAATGATATTAATTCTTCTTCTGAGATACTAAGAGTACTTGCAAAAATAAGACTAACATCATCTATATACATTAATTCTTGAAGATTTGTTGGTTCAGCAGTCGTTCCACCACTTTTAGAAAATTTGATTCTAACTTGTCTTGAAATATCATTTGAATAGGTACCGGTTTGCTGAACCCATGAATTAACTGCAGTCGGCTGAGTTGTAATCGTGGTTTGGACAGTTGTCCAAGAATCATCGCCATCATCATCAGTCATGATTGTAAACTTAGGTTTAACATCTCCCTCAGCAGCCCAAGTTACCAATGCAGCCCACCTAGTCCAAAAAGACCAACTATAGGTTCCAGCTGGAAGCGTTACTGTTTGATTGACAAAAGCATCATTTTTTTTAAAAAATTTAAACATTCTATCCTCAGAGTGACAAACACCATTTCCAGCACTTGTTGGTGCATAAGAACCATTAGCACCACTTCCCCAACCACCTAAAACAGGAAAGTTTCCACTACCATCAACCCCATTAGCATCAGTCGCTGTGGTATTAATATTAGGATTCGTAAGATATTCTTGACCAACTACACCAGTTGCTTGTTCACTAAAATTAATAAAAACAGTATTGGTAGTTGTTAAATCTTCAGCAGTAATAATGATTGTTGTTGTTCCTGGAATACTTGTTGCATCTGTAATTGCAATAGTCGCATTTGCATTGTTAGGTGTTGCAGCTATTGTAGGAACAACAGTTGTTCCTTCTGCTAAAGATATATCATAGGTAGTTTTACTTTCAGTAAAACCAGCAATTGTAGCACCGTCTTGCGTCAAATCAGATAAAGAAGTATCATCTTCTGGATAGGTAAATGGACCTGCATATTTAAGACTAACATCATCAACAAACATTAGTTGATTAAGGTTTGTTTCAGTTCCAGTAACTCCACCATATTTATAAAACTTTATTGTTATATCCCTGGCAATTTGGTTATGAAAAACACCGGTTTGTTCAACCCATGTTTCAATTGCATTTGGCTGAGTCGTAATCGTAGTTTGGAGAACTGTTTCACCAGCCGAGATTGTAAATTCAGGCTTTTCCGCATCTCCAGCGTTATAATCTACCACTGCCCCCCACTTAGTCCAAAATGACCAATTATAATTACCAGCTGGAAGCGTTACTGTCTGAGCTACAAATTGTCCCAAAGTTCCTCCTTTTTTATAAAGCCTAAACATTCTATCTTCAGAGTGGCAGTTTCCATCGGTTCCACCAGAATCAATATAAGCTACTGAATTATATTCTGTCCAACCAGCTGTATTTGAAGCAGACATAGCACCATTACCATCAACGCCTGTTGAAGGTGTTGTAGAGGTTCCTAATGTTGAATTAACACCAGGGTTTAGTAAATATTCATCACCAACTACTTGAGAGTTGGCAGTCATACTTAATAATAAAGCGAAAGCAAAAAGACTATTTCGCCAAATTAATTTAGTTACATTTTGAGTAATTTTTTTAATCATGATAGTGTGTTTTTAGTTATTTAATTTTTATTCTCGTCCTATTTCTCTTTTATAAGCAGTCCATTGTTGCATCTTGTCTTTACCAAGAGCTTTTTTTAATTTTCCGAATAAGCGCTTGTACACTTTTTTTAATTCAGGTTTTCTTGTTTCTGCATCGTCTTTGTATTTCTCACGTATTGATACTACTTCCTGAAAACGTTTTAATTGAATTTCATAAACCTTAGCTTTTTCTTCCTCATTTAAAGAAAGAACTTCGGTCATCTCATTGGTAATTTTAGTTGCTTTTTTAGTAAGATCATCTTGAGCAAATACATTTGAAGTAAAGACCATTAAAAATGCTAGTAAAATAAAATTTTTCATAATTGTGTATTAGTTTTCAGTAAAACTATATATCAATTACTAGTTGATGATTTAAAAATTGTTCAAATCATTAAACTATTTAACCAAACTAACATATTTACTGGGTTCTATAAGCAAAACGTTATTGAATGATTAAAACACTAGTGATAGGAATTTATTTTTTCGATAGGTTTATTTTTCCAAGTAAT
>CESU01013754.1_pt1 | contig 9918 bp, 7 predicted proteins | sample 531141 | NCBI WGS metagenome assembly CESU01 (sample SAMEA2621401, study PRJEB7988) | marine metagenome | isolation source: saline water (ENVO:00002010), including
GCATAATATTAGGGTTTGCACTATCGCTCCTGGTATTTTTGATACGCCTTTAATGCAATTAGCTCCAGACAAAGTTAGACAACCTTTACTTGATTCAACACAATTTCCTCATAGGTTTGGTATTCCAGCAGAATATGGAGATCTTGCTGCCCATATTGTTTCAAATTCATATTTAAATGGTGAAACCATAAGAATTGATTCAGGTATGAGAATGACTCCACGATGAGTGAATATCAAGGTTACTTAATTGAAGAAAAAGATGGCGCTTATGCAGGATCTATTCAGTTAATAAATACACCTGAAATCGAAGACAATCATTTAATAATTAATGTTGAATACTCATCCTTAAACTATAAAGATGCTTTATCAGCCTCAGGTCCTAAAAGTGGTGTAACAAGAAATTATCCATTTGTTCCTGGTATTGATGCAGTTGGAAAAGTTACTCAATCTATGTCTAACAGGTTTCAAGTCGGTGATGAGGTTATTGTTACCGGATATAGCATGGGCATGAGTGAATATGGTGGATTTGGAGAGATTATTCATGTGCCTGCAAATTGGGCGGCAAAACTGCCAAGTAATTTAACAGCCAAGGAAGCTATGAGTTATGGAACTGCAGGCTTGACTGCAGCAGCTTCAGTTAAAAAAATTATTGATAGTGGAATAGATAAAGAAAAGCCAATATTAGTTTCAGGTGCAACAGGTGGAGTTGGCTCTGTTGCTGTAAATATCCTCAATAAGTTAGGCTATGAAGTTCACGCATTAACTGGCAAGAGCTCTGAAGATGAGTTTCTTAAATCCATTGGGGCTTCATCGGTATTGCTTAGAAATGAATTTATGGAAAATCCAACCAGGCCTTTAGACAAGGCTATATATGGAGGTGCTGTAGATACTGTTGGAGGAGATATTTTGGCTAAAATTATTTCTATGACTGCACCTAAATGCTCAGTATCCGCATGTGGGAATGTTGCTGGCATGGAATTAAATACTTCAGTTTTTCCATTTATTTTAAGAGGAGTTTCCTTAATTGGAATTGACTCTGCAGAATCTGCAATTGAATTTAAAGAGTCTATCTGGGATTTACTTGCAGGAGAATGGAAAGTAAATTTAGAAGACTCAACTAAGTCTATAAGTTTAGATTGTGTGGGCGATGAGATTACAAAAATATTAGATGGTAAACAGGTTGGAAGGGTTGTTATTAAACATGGAGAATAAAGATATGAGAGACGATATAGATACTTTTTATGATGATGTAGAATCAAATGAAGATAGCAAATCTGATGCTAAAGTTTCATTTATTATTATTGTCGTTGCTGTAATAGCTGCGCTTTATTGGGTTTCAGGGCAATAAATTTATTCAGATAGATACTTCTCAGCATCTAGGGCTGCCATACAGCCAAAGCCAGCTGAAGTTACTGCTTGTCTGTATATTTGATCAGATACATCTCCGGCAGCAAATACACCTTCAACGCTTGTTTTAGTAACAGATCCGTTTGTACCAGATTGAATAAGAATATAACCATTATCCATATCTAACTGCCCATCAAAAATATCTGTATTAGGTTTATGACCTATTGCAATAAAAATACCCATGACGTCTCTTTTAATTTCTGTACCATTTTGATTAAGAAGTGCGCCTGTCACTCCAGCCTTATCACCTAAGACTTCTTCTAATTGAGTATTCCATAAGATTTCTATTTTTCCTGCAGACTCTTGTTCAAAAACTCTATCTTGAAGAATTTTTTCACCCCTTAATTCATCTCTCCTATGCACAAGTGTAACTTTAGAGCATATTCTTGAAAGATATAAAGCTTCTTCAAGCGCAGTATTTCCACCTCCAATAACTAAGACTTCCTGATCTTTATAAAAGAAACCATCGCAAGTAGCACAAGCAGAGACTCCTTTTCCTAGAAATTCTTTTTCAGAAGGAAGACCAAGATACATTGCGCTTGCTCCTGTAGAGATAATTAATGCATCAGCAGTATATGAGTCACTACCAGTTAACAAAAAAGGTTTTTGGGTTAGATCTACAGAATCTATATGATCAGCAATCATTTCTACATCAAACTGCATTGCATGATCTTTCATTCTTTTCATTAAATCTGGACCTTGAAGACCATCACTATCCCCAGGCCAGTTTTCAACATCAGTAGTGGTAGTTAATTGACCACCTTCTTGCGATCCTGCAATAAGTGCTGGATTTAATCCTGCTCTTGCAGCGTAAATTGAGGCTGAATATCCTGCTGGACCCGAGCCAAGAATTATTAGTTTTTTATGATTATTCATGTAGCAAAATTATAATTCAAATATACACAAATTGTGATTAATTCCAATATAATTAATCATATATTAATAATATTTAAACAATGAATTCTCCATATACTAAAAGCATCTTTAAGAGTTTTCTTGGATTCGCTCTTTTAGGTTTATGTTTATATATTTTTATAGCACTTATTTCTTACAATTCAGCTGATCCAGGCTTTTCTTCCTTTTCTTCCAATCAAGAAATTGTAAATATGGGAGGTCCCTTTGGTGCTTGGATTTCAGACATTCTTTTTGTTCTTTTTGGTATTGCTGCATATATTATCCTTGGACTTTTAGCTAGCCTTTCAATTGAATCAATATTTTTTACTAGTAAATACTCATCGAGAGCCAAATCTTACTTTCGTTTTATTGGATCCATAGCTACGATTTTATGCGCATGTTCTTTATTTGAATTTTATTTAGAAGGAAATAACTATCCAGAGTTATCTGCTGGCGGTTATACAGGTAATTTAATTTTTACATCTCTATCAAACATTTTTGGTCAAATAGGTGCTTTAATTTTTTTAATTCTTTTTTTAATACCATCCTTTGCTTTAGCATTTAATTTTAGTTGGACCAAGGTTCTTGATAAAGTTGGTTCTTCTTTATTATTAGTTACAAAGCATGTAAATAGAATTGTTTCTAATTTATTTTCTAAAATAAAAAGTGCTATCAAAAGATACAGAGAACAACAAAAATTGAGATCTGAAGCCAATGCTAGGCAGAAAGAAGAAAAGGTTAAAGAAGTAGTCGCTAAAAAACCAGCTGAGATTAAAGCTCCAGTTAAGGAAATTCAAAAAGATATTGAACCAGAAAAAACTAAAACTGAAGTTAAGCCAATTGCTTCAAGTCCTAGCGGTCCAAAATCTATTTCTGAAGATGAAAAAACCAGAATGCCAAGTACGGAACTTTTAGATAGGGCTCTTGATGATGGTTCATCTTTATCTCAAGAAGACTTAAGTGCTCTAGCAAGTTTGCTAGAACTAAAACTTGCTGAATTTGGTGTAACTGCCGATGTTGTTTCTGTTTTACCTGGGCCAGTTGTTACTAGGTTTGAGATAGAATTAGCTCCTGGCACAAAAGCTAGTAAAGTTACAAATATTGCTCAAGATATAGCTAGATCTTTGGCGGTAAGCAGTGTCAGGGTGGTAGAGGTTATTGAAGGAAAATCTGTAGTAGGAATTGAGATACCTAATACCAACAGAAAAATGGTTCGTCTTACTGAAATACTCTCCTCTAATGCATTTAAGAATTCAACATCAAGTCTTTCATTAGCACTTGGTCATGATATTGCTGGTAAATCTGTAGTAGTTGATTTGGCAAAAATGCCGCATTTATTGGTAGCTGGAACCACAGGATCAGGAAAATCTGTTGGTGTTAATGCAATGTTACTAAGCTTACTATTTAAATCTGATCCTGAAGATGTTCGTTTAATTTTAATTGATCCAAAAATGCTTGAATTGTCAGTTTATGATGGTATTCCACATTTATTAACTCCAGTTATTACTGATATGACAGATGCATCTAATGGCCTTAGGTGGTGTGTTGCTGAGATGGACAGAAGGTATAAGTTAATGTCTATTATGGGTGTAAGAAATCTTCAAGGCTTCAATAAAAAAATTGAAGATGCTGCAGCAAATGGTCAACAAATTCCAGATCCATTGACCGAGGACGAAGATGTATTTCTTGAAAAGCTTCCGGCTATTGTTGTAGTGGTAGACGAGTTTGCTGACATGATGATGCTGGTTGGAAAAAAAGTTGAACACCTTATAGCCAGAATAGCTCAAAAGGCTAGGGCGGCAGGAATACATTTAATACTTGCAACACAAAGACCTTCTGTTGATGTTATTACTGGACTTATTAAAGCAAATATTCCAACGCGAATAGGTTTTCAGGTCTCATCCAAGATAGATTCAAGGACTATCCTTGATCAGGGTGGAGCAGAGCAATTACTTGGATGGGGTGATATGCTTTATCTACCTCCAGGTGTGAGTGTTCCAATGAGAGTTCATGGCGCTTTTGTCGGAGATGATGAAGTGCACAGAGTTGTTGATGATTGGAAAAAACGTTCAGAACCAGATTACATTGAAAGCATTGTTTCAGATGTTCAAGATACAGGACCTATTCCAGGTTGGTCTAATGAGAATTCAAATGACGAAGATGCGGACGAGCTTTATGATGAAGCAGTTAATTTTGTAATTGATTCTAGACGCGCATCTATCTCTGCTGTCCAAAGAAAATTAAGAATTGGCTACAATAGAGCTGCAAGGTTAATTGAGACTATGGAGCAAGCAGGCATAGTTACTGAAATGAGCTCAAATGGATCAAGAGAAGTTATTGTTCCTAAAAGAAATTAGTTTAAATGAAATTAATATATCTTTGCTTAGCCATATTTAGCTCTTTTACTTATTCGGATGATTTAATAGATTTATTTAATCAATCCATACAAACCGCAAATCTAGCTTTTGTTCAATCTTCTATCAACCCATACACAAACTCAATTGATAAAAGCGAAGGAAGAATTATTAGAGACAAAGAAAGCATATATTTTTACATTGACAATCCTTTTAAAGAAAAATATGAATTATCTAATGATGAAATCATCATTACTGACCTAGAACTAGATCAAGTTTCTAATATTCAATTATCTGAACTTTCTAACAACACCTTAATTGACATATTCTTAAATGGACTTTCTTTAAATAACTCAAATTACGAGTTAGAGTTTGATAAAGATACTATTTTAATTAAATCTTCATCAGCTGAGGGATATAATGAGATTGAGGTCAAGTTTAAGGAAAGTAGGATTTATTATTTAAAATATAAAGATAATTTAGATATAGAGAATCTAATTATGTTTACCAAAATGGTAGCAAATTGATGAATTTTTTATTAATTGGAGCTGGAGGCGCTTTAGGTGCTATTTCTAGATATGCTTTAACTGAGGCAGTGACAAAATACTTTTCAACAAGCCAATACATTGGAACATTAAGTGTAAATATTCTCGGGTGTTTTCTTGTAGGTTTACTTTTTGGGTTATTTGCAGATATGAAGTCTGAGATGCAGGTTTTTTTTGTTATTGGTTTTCTAGGTTCTTTTACTACTATGTCAGCTTTTTCTTTTCAAACCTTAGAAATGTTTAATAATCAAAACTTTGGAGAAGCTGCTCTATATATATTAATGACAATTGTATTTACAATAATGTTTACATATATAGGTTTGACCTTAGGAGAGCTAAAGTAAGATGTTAGATATAAAATTATTGAGAGAATCACCTCAAGAAGTATCTGATGCTTTGAGCGCAAGAGGTTATTCGTTAGATCTTTTTAAATTTAATGAATTGGATGCCAAAAGGAAAACCTTACAAATTGACGTTGAGTTTTTGCAGTCAGAGAGAAAACGCTTATCCACAGAATTTGCTAACTTAAAAAAAGCTGGCACTTCAACAGATGCTTTGAAAAATGATATTGATAAAATCAATGATGGTCTCAAGTCAGGCGAAGATGTTCTTAAAGATTTCCAAATTCAAATTGAGAATTTCTTATTAGATATCCCTAATATTCCTCATGCCAATGCTCCGATTGGATCAAACGAAAATGATAACGTTGTAATAAAAAAAGTTGGCGAACCTAATTCATTAAATTCAAAAGATCATATTGAAATTGCTTCTGATATTGATGCAGAGTTAGCTGTAAAATTATCAGGGACTCGTTTTTCTGTTTTAAGAAATGATATTGCTAAACTGCAAAGAGGATTAATAGATCTGATGCTTAATTTAGCAACTAAAAATGGTTATCAGGAACATTATGTTCCATTTATTGCTAATGCAGAATCACTCCAAGCAACTGGCCAGCTGCCTAAATTTGAAGAAGATTTATTTAAACTTTCAAATGATATGTACCTTATTCCAACTGCTGAGGTTCCTTTAACAAATCTATTTAGAGATACAATTAATGATATTTCTGATTTACCAAAAAAGTTAACAGCACACACACCATGTTTTCGTTCTGAAGCTGGAAGTTATGGAAAAGATACAAAAGGGTTAATTCGACAGCACCAATTTGAGAAAGTTGAGCTAGTGCAAATAGTTCATCCTGATAATTCTTTTGAAGCGCTTGATAATTTACTTGCCAATGCAGAAGAGGTTTTAGAAGTTCTTGAATTACCTTATCAAGTTGTTGAACTTTGTTCGGGAGATCTTGGTTTCACTGCAGCAAAAACATATGACATAGAGGTATGGATGCCGAGTCAGAATAAATATAGAGAAATTTCATCATGTTCTAACTTTGGAGACTTTCAAGCTAGAAGGGGAAAAATAAGAGTTAAAGATGGAAATAATAAAATCTTTGCCCATACCATCAACGGTTCTGCGCTAGCTGCAGGTAGGACTCTTATTGCTATTATTGAGAATAATTTTGATGGTAAAAACTCCATAAAAGTTCCTAAAATCTTAGTTGAATTTATGGGCAAGACGCATATTGATTTGTCTTAAAAAAATTATCTTTCTGTAACTATCAAAACCCCATAAAAAAATCACCTTAATGGTTCTGTTTTCCCTTTCATAGGTTCATGAAAAGGTATATTATTAGTTTATATTAATCTTATCTTACAAAAAGAGGGAACTGTTATGAATAAGTGGTATTTATCTTTGTTAACTGTATTTTTTATTAGTGGATCTGTCTATGCAGCTAATGAAACAACATCTTCAATTCGTGGTGATGTAAATGTTTCAGGAGCTACTATACAAATCACACATACTCCAACTGGGTCTTCAAAAACTGTAGTTTCTGGTGGTGATGGAACATTTTCTGTTGCTAACTTGAGGCCAGGCGGACCATATGTAATCAAAGTAAGCAAAACAGGATACAGTCCTGAAATGCTTTCTGATGTTTTTCTAAATGTATCTCAAACGTCCAATATTGATGTCAACCTTTCAGGGGGCTCAATGGAAGAGGTTGTGGTAACTGGCTCTAAAACATCATTTACTAAATTTGGTTCTGGCTTAGCAATTTCTGCAGCTGATATTGAAGGTACTCCTAGTATCGAAAGATCTATCTCTGAATATGTTAAAAAAGATTCAAGAATAATTGTTGATGGCGAAGCTAGAAATGCATCAATTTCTGTATCTGGAACAAACAATAGATACAATAACTTTACAGTTGATGGTGTTGCTCAAAATGATCCTTTAGGTCTTAATGCTAATGGTTTTCCATCTGTTAGAAACCCAATAAGTATCGAAACATTAGAGCAAATCTCAGTAGATATAAGCCCATTTGATGTTTCTAAAGGAAACTTTACAGGTGCAAGTATCAATGCTGTCACTAAATCAGGAACTAACGAATTCAAAGGCATGGGTTATTACTACTCAACAGATGAAAATAATGTTGGTGACTTAAATGGAAGCGCTCCAAGTCAGTTCGAAGATGAGACTACTGGTTTTGTTTTAGGCGGACCTATTATTAAAGACAAACTTTTCTTCTTTACTGCATTTGAAGAATTTGAATCTTTAACTCCTTCTGAAGAGGTGGTTTATAGAATAGCAGATCAAGCTCTTATAGATAGAATTACAAATATTTCTAAAACTCTTTACAACTATGATCCAGGCTCACCAAATTTCTCACCTCCACCAGAGATGGCTGAGAAACAACTTACTAAGCTCGATTATGTTGTAAATGACAGAAATAGATTGGAATATGTTTATAGTTACTCAGAAGATAACTCTGTTAGACCTTATAATCGTGATATTAGATTTAGCTCTCACTATTATAACTACCCAACAACAAACGAAAAAACTACATACTCATGGTATGGAGATTTAACAGATAATTTTTATGTTCAAGCTAAATATTCTGACGTTGAATATACTAATGACCAAGATGCTTTAGGTGGAGAAGATTTTCCTGAGGTAGAAATCAGAATTACAGATTCAACAGGCGGTTTCACATCAGGATCAAGTGAAAGAATTTATCTTGGTGGTGACAAGTATAGAAGTGCTAATGAAACTTCTGCTACTGACGAAATTTTAAATATTAAAGGTGTGTTAACAGTAGGCGATCATGAAATCACTATGGGCTTTGACACTATAGATAAATTTGTAAGTAATTTATTTATTTCAAGAGAAGATGGCAAATATACTTTTGAAGGTGTAGATAATTTTGAAGCAGGTGTTCCAAGCTTCTTTAGATTTAATCAATCAGCTACTGGAAACCCTTATGATGCTGCTGCAGCTTTCTCAGGTACTTTTAAAACTATCTATATCCAAGATAAGATGTATGTTTCAGATATATTAACAATATTAGCTGGTGTTAGATTAGACACTTTTGCTATGGATAATGGGCCTGCATATAATGCTAGTGCTTCTGAGACATTAGGATTCTCTAATGCTACTCCTGCTAAATCAAGAATTCTTCAACCAAGAGTTGGTTTTAATCTTGATGCTACTGAACTGATGTTCTCAGGCTCAGGCAGAGTAGTTTCTGCAGAATTAAGAGGTGGAATTGGTCTATTTGCTGGAAGAGTTCCAAATGTTTGGTTAGCAAGCCCATTCTCTAATACTGGTGTTGCCACATACGGTGCTAGATATTATTCACCATGTCCTGTTGCTGGAGATCCAACATGTTTTTATGGAGATGCTGATCTTTATACTTTAATTCCTCCAGGATCTGTCTCACCAGGTGGAGCAGAAGGTATCGATCCAAAATATGAAACACCTTCAACTTGGAAAACTTCTATTGAGCTAGACCTTGTTACAGCTAATGGTTATAACTTAAGATTTGCCTACAATAGGGATGATGCAAAAGAAGGTATAGGTTTCTATGATGCATCGCATACTGTTGATCAAGCATCACCTACAGGAATAGTTTCTTATAATGGTTACGGACATACTGTTATAACAAATGCTGAAGGCACAAGCTCTGAATCAATGACTTTTGGATTTGATAAAGACTTTGACAATGGTAGAAGCATTTTCCTTAGCTACACAGGCATGAAAGCTTCAAGTGGTTGGTCGGCAACCTCATCACAGGCTTCATCTAACTTACGTTATATGCCAAATGCTGATATTAAGAATGTTCCTACAGCGCCAACAAATTGGTCAAATGAGCATAGACTTGTTATGGGCTTAGATAAAACAATGAATATCTTTGAAGGAGCTCCTACAAAGGTTTCACTTTTCTACAAAGCATATTCAGGATCACCATATAGTTATGTGCTTGATGGATTTGATAACGGAATGGATGATGCAAGTACATTAATGTATGTTCCAACAGCGAATGATCCTAATGTTGTCTATGATGGCGTATCAGAAAATGATGTAATGAATGCTATCAATACAGCAGGTTTAGGTAGTTGGCAGGGAAGAGTTATGCCTAGAAATCATTCTACATTACCTTGGACTAAGCAACTTGATATGAGAATTGCGCAAGAAATTCCAACTTTTGTTGATGGACATAAATTATTTGTGTATTTTGATGTTCTTAATCTAATGAACTTCATTGATGATGAAAAAGGTCATCAGAAGTACTATAGATATGGATCAAGAGGTCTTCTTGAATCAGATGGATTTAATTCTGCTGGTCAAATTATCATTACTGGTATAGATGATAGAGGTCCTAGTAC
>CESU01107320.1_pt1 | contig 9909 bp, 7 predicted proteins | sample 531141 | NCBI WGS metagenome assembly CESU01 (sample SAMEA2621401, study PRJEB7988) | marine metagenome | isolation source: saline water (ENVO:00002010), including
TCACCCAAGGGGCTTGGTCGGCCATGCGCCGTACCATGAATTCATGTTCGGTGGGCGGCATCACCACCGGCGGTGCCAGCGCCACGATATCGATTCTCGTGCCGTTGGGAGCGATCAGTTGAGTTTTGCCGCCAGCGATCAAAATTGGGTCATCACACAGAATGCGCAGCACACCCGGTGCCACATCTGCACCCTTTTGTACCCGTACACGCAGACCAAAGCCCGAGAACACCGCAACACTTGGATCATCTGCAGGAAATATCTCATCCATCCGCATACCTAAAACTTTGGTGAAAAAAGGAATATCGTTGCTAAGCTCGTCAGTTGGCAACAACACTTCGGCACGGATATTTTGCATAATTTAACTCAATTTTCTAAAATATTATCCAAATAACCTTCACGAAATTGAAAATAAATGCAATGGCGTATCATCGCGGCACGCTTTGTTAGCGCAAGCTGCAACTTGCGTCTAAGGTCCCAATAAGGAATAACAGTACACAGTATTTCAACTGGAGTTCATTACATGTCATTCAAAGATATCTACTCAGGCTGGCAAGCAGATCCTGAAGCATTTTGGATGAATGCAGCTGAGGCCATCGATTGGGTATCGCCCCCGTCAAAAGCCCTGTGGGATGATGATGCTCCAATGTATGAATGGTTCAAGGACGCGCAGGTAAACACCTGTTACAACGCTGTGGACCGCCACGTTGAAGCCGGAAACGGCGACCGTGTGGCCATCATTTATGACAGCCCAGTCACCGACCGCAAATCCAAAACTACCTATGCAGAGTTACAAACTCAAGTTGCTGCATTAGCTGGAGGATTGGCCGCCAAGGGGATTGTCTCAGGAGACCGTGTGATCATCTATATGCCAATGATCCCTGAAGCTTTGGTTGCGATGCTCGCCTGCGTGCGTATCGGCGCCATTCACTCGGTTGTCTTCGGGGGCTTCGCTGCCAATGAGCTGGCCGTGCGTATTGACGACGCCACGCCCAAAGCCATCATTGCAGGGTCCTGCGGCATCGAACCAGGCCGAATTGTTGAATACAAACCCCTTTTGGACGGCGCTATTAAATTGGCCTCCCATAAGCCAAAATTTACCGTGATTTTCCAACGCACTGAATGCGAAGCGCAACTTGGTGACATCGATATCGAATGGCGCACGCTGCAATCGGACACTGCCCCCGCCCCTTGCGTTCCCGTGTCGGGCGATCATCCAGCCTATATCTTATACACCTCCGGCACCACTGGCGCTCCTAAGGGCGTCGTGCGACCAACTGCAGGTCATTTGGTGGCGCTCAATTGGACCATGAAGAATATCTATAATGTGGATCCAGGAGATGTCTTTTGGGCCGCCTCCGACGTGGGTTGGGTAGTGGGACATTCCTACATTTGCTATGGGCCGTTGATTCACGGCAATACGACCGTTGTTTTTGAGGGAAAACCAGTTGGCACCCCTGATGCCACCACATTCTGGCGCGTCATCGCGGAACATGATGTACGTAGTTTTTTCACTGCTCCAACGGCATTTCGGGCCATTAAACGCGAAGACTCACAAGGTGAATCGATCAAAAACTACGACATGTCCCGGTTGCGCGCACTCTATCTGGCCGGTGAACGCGCGGATCCGGATACAATCGAATGGGCGCAAAAGGTCATGGGCGTTCCGGTTTATGATCACTGGTGGCAAACTGAAACCGGATATACCATAGCTGGCAACCCAGCCGGAATCGAGTCCATGCCAGTCAAAATCGGTTCCCCCACAGTGGCTATGCCTGGATATGACGTGCAAATATTAGATGGGGATGGCCATCAAATGCAGCCTGGGAAATTAGGCGCCATAGCGGTTAAGCTGCCACTGCCACCCGGCACTTTGCCAACCCTATGGAATGCGCCCGAACGATATATGAAGTCCTACCTCACCACCTTCCCTGGCTATTATGAAACCGGCGATGCAGGCATGATTGATGCAGATGGCTACCTCTACATCATGGCGCGCACGGACGATGTGATCAACGTGGCTGGCCACAGGCTGTCAACCGGCGGCATCGAAGAAGTCCTGGCTGCCCATCCCGATGTTGCCGAATGCGCGGTGATTGGAGTCGGCGATGCGCTGAAAGGACAATTGCCCCTAGGCCTTCTGTGCCTCAACAAGAGTTGCATACGGTCTCACGCAGATATTGTCTCAGATGTGATTAAAATGGTACGGGAAAAAATTGGCCCCGTCGCGGCGTTCAAATTGGCCTGTGTCGTGGATCGCTTGCCCAAAACGCGATCTGGCAAAATTCTACGTGGTACGATGGTCAGTATTGCCGATAACAAGCCATTCAAAGCTCCTGCCACCATTGATGATCCTGCAGTTCTGGACGAGGTGCGCGCGGCGCTACAGGCTATGGGGTACGCAAAATAGCCTAAGCTTGCATTGCGCACTAGAAGTCAATATCGGCCGTTCTGGGACAACGAAATCTTTGCTGTGGGCAGTGATCGGGCTTCCGCTCACAACCAAAAATTGTCTTAATTATTTTAATATAATTTTTTTAACAGCGGCATAGAGCCATGGTCCGTAAGGATCAAATTTCATCTCCTACGCGCAAAATGCATTTAATTAATGGAAATCCATAATTAAAAACTCGTTCTCGCAGGCGCCTTCGTCGCCTCGCCCATCGGCACGTCGTCATCAGCACAAGGTACGATGGCTGGCTTATCAGTTGCTGACATATCTGCCGATTATAGTCACTGTCGTGGCTGTGGGTTTGTTCTCAGGCTCGTCTTCTAGCACCTAAACCAAAACACCAGCCGAGCGGGCTAAGCACACTCGGCTGATCCTGCTTACACAAATTGCTCTTGAATAAGCCGTTCTTCCAATCCATGATCTGGATCGAACAGCAGACGATGCGTAATATCGCCCGCACTCTCAATCTCTACTGATACAACATCCTGTACCGAGCGACTATCAGCATCCGCCATAACCGGTCGCTTGACGGGTTCAATCACTTCAAACCTCACCTTGACGGCTTTTGGCAAAACAGCCCCCCGCCATCGGCGCGGTCGGAAAGCCGCCATCGCCGTTAAGGCCAAGACCTCAGACCCAATCGGCAATATTGGACCATGTGCGGAATAATTATAGGCCGTGGATCCCGCAGGCGTGGCAACCAAGGCACCATCACAGGCCAATTCACGCAGCCGTAGCCGATCATCCACAAAAATCTGCAATTTTGCCACCTGCGGGCCTTGCCGCAAAAGCGACACTTCATTGATAGCAAGCTCAGTATGTTGGCTGCCATCGGTGCAGGTTGCACGCATACGCAAAGGATTAATCACCGCTTCCTCAGTTGCTGACAATCTCTGCTCCAAATTATCCTGCGAAAACTCATTCATAAGAAATCCGAAAGTGCCCCGGTTCATCCCATAAACAGGGACGTTTAGATGCTGGGTGAGATGCAACGTTTGCAACATAAATCCATCACCGCCCAATGCTACGATGACATCCGCTTCGCTCGAATCACAATCTCCAAATTGGTGTACAAATGTATCCCTTGCAGATTGTGCTAATTCTGCAGTACTGGCCAAAAAGGCAATGCGTTTGCGGTCTGATTTGTGCATTTCGGAAACTCCGTTTCCGCACCCTATGCTGGGCCAGCCTAAAAACGCAAGCCACCGCCATAATAAGGGAAATCAGGTCAATAAGTCGCGGCATCAGCCTTTGACATTTCCTATAGGAAACACGCAAACATGGCGCAAACCGCTTAAGGAGCAAAATCATGGTAGCCAATATCACCAAATTCTTCAATGACGACTTGGCCGACACAGATCCCGCCTTGGCCAAAGCAATTGATCAAGAGCTCGGCCGCCAACACGACGAGATCGAACTGATCGCCTCCGAAAACATCGTATCAAAAGCCGTTCTGCAAGCGCAGGGCTCAGTGATGACCAATAAATATGCTGAGGGCTATGTGGGTCGACGCTATTACGGTGGCTGCGAATATGTGGATATTGCCGAAACATTGGCCATCGAACGCGCCTGTCAGCTGTTTGATTGCAAATTTGCCAACGTGCAGCCAAACTCAGGCAGCCAAGCCAACCAAGGCGTGTTCCAAGCCTTGTTGCAGCCAGGTGATACCATCTTGGGCATGTCGCTTGATGCTGGTGGCCACCTGACACATGGCGCCGCGCCAAACCAATCAGGCAAATGGTTCAACGCTGTACAATACGGCGTGCGCAAACAAGACAACCTGTTGGATTATGATCAAGTGCAAGAGCTCGCAACAGAGCACAAACCCAAATTAATCGTTGCTGGTGGCTCTGCCGTTCCCCGCCAAATCGATTTTAAACGTATGCGCGAAATTGCGGATAGCGTTGGTGCTTATCTGCACGTGGACATGGCGCACTTTGCGGGCCTCGTTGCCGCAGGTGAGCACCCCAGTCCCTTTCCACACGCGCATGTCGCAACCACTACAACCCACAAGACCCTACGCGGACCACGGGGCGGCATGATTGTCACCAATGATGAAGCACTGGCCAAAAAGTTCAACTCCGCAATTTTTCCGGGCATCCAAGGAGGTCCATTGATGCATGTGATCGCAGCCAAAGCCGTGGCCTTCGGCGAGGCCTTGCAGCCAGAGTTCAAAACCTACATCCAAAATGTGATCAAAAATGCACAGGCCCTGTCTGATCAACTGATCAAAGGTGGTTTGGATACCGTAACGCATGGCACAGATACCCATGTTTTGTTGGTAGACTTGCGTCCAAAAGGTGTGAAGGGCAATGCAACCGAGAAGGCCTTGGGCCGTGCCCGCATCACCTGCAATAAAAATGGCGTGCCATTTGACCCGGAAAAACCGATGGTTACCAGCGGCATCCGTTTGGGCAGCCCTGCAGGCACAACCCGTGGCTTCGGCGAGGTAGAGTTTCGTCAAATTGCCGATTGGATCATCGAAGTGGTGGATGGGCTCGCAGCCAATGGCGAAGAAGGCAACGCAGCCGTTGAAGCCAAAGTCAAAGCCGAAGTCGGCGTATTATGCGCACGCTTCTCAATGTACTGAAGATGGGACGGCGGGTAGGGCACATTTGATGCGGGGCCCCGCCCGCCTTCAAACAGCGCCACCCACCGGCTTGTTAATCAGATAGGCTTGGTACCTCATGATGCACCAAAGCTTCCAAAGCCAAGGCCACATGGCGGTCTGAAATCGCCAAATCCCCAGCGGCAACACGAATCTGATGCGCCTCAAACAACACGCGCGCATACGATAGACCTCTGGGCGGTGTGAACTTATAAGACGCCAGCTCAATCAACAGCCCCAAGGGCTCTCGGAAATATAGTGACGTCATAAACCCCCGATCCTTCAAACCCGAATGCGCGATCCCGAGCGCGTCGAGCTTTTCGGGCAAATGCATCGACACCGCTTGGCTCACTGAAAATGCAATATGGTGCACAGCCCCCGGTACTATTGGGGTTTTACCCTGCCGAGGCTCTCGAGTTTCATCACAAAAAACAGTTATCAAACAATCATCGCCAGGATCAAAATACAAATGGCTTTCCGACGGATTATCGAGGTTGGGTTGTTCAAACACAAATGGCATGCCCAAAACCCCCTCCCAGAAGTCCAAAGTGATTTGACGGCCAGCCCCAGTCAAAGTTATATGATGCAAACCCTGCGTGGGAATGAATGGATTGCGCTTGATCATGAAAACCCCCTACCTAAATTCATAATCCCCTCATAGCGGGGCTGGCGCGGCGTTAAAACCCGCCGTAGATTGGCGGCATGTTACATACAATCTCTCACGGCAGCGATGTCGGCACACCGCTTATCATTGCTCATGGCCTATTCGGTTCAGGGCGCAATTGGGGAGTGATCGCCAAGCGCTTGTCAGACAGCCGCAGGGTAATCACTCTAGATATGCGCAACCATGGGGCCAGCCCTTGGCAAGACGACCACAGCTACTCCGCCTTGGCCGAAGATTTAGCAGAGGTTATCACCTCAATAGGTAGCCCTTTGGATGTTTTGGGCCATTCAATGGGCGGAAAAGCGGCTATGGTGGCTGCACTTACCGGCACTTATATCCGCCGCTTGATTGTGGCAGATATTGCGCCTGTGGCCTACGACCATACCCAACAGCATCTGATTGACGCCATGCAGGCCCTGCCCTTGGACCAGCTGTCCAACCGCGCTGAGGCCGAACAAATTCTCAGCCGCCACATCGAAGAGCCCACTGTGCGCAGCTTTTTGCTACAAAGCCTCAACCTACAAGGCAAGAGCTGGCGGCTGAACCTCCCTGCCCTGCGTGCCTGTATGGATCAGATTATCGGCTTTCCCGACATGTCCGGCCAATTCAGCGCCCCAACCCTGTTTTTGACCGGTGCCACCTCCGATTATCTGCGCCCAGAGCACCGCCCTAAGATCAAATCACTCTTCCCAAAAGCGCGCTTTGCCAAAATACCCAACGCCGGGCATTGGTTGCATGCGGAAAAGCCTCGGGAGTTTGAAGCGGCGGTGCGGGTGTTTCTGGACGCGTAAACGCGGCGCTATTTCTTTTTGACAAATTCCGTCAAAATCACCATTCGCTGGCCATCAACTCGGCCCTCGATATGAGTATCATTGCCCACCACCAAAGAGATACCACGCACCGAAGTGCCGCGTTTGACGGTAAAGCCCGCGCCCTTAACTGGCAGATCTTTGATCAAAATTACCGTATCGCCCCCAGCCAAAGGCACACCATTTCTGTCGTCGTGGTTGGTGATATTAGCCACATTATCGGCCCAAGTTTGGGTCTCATCATCGAGATACAATTGCTCTGTCAAATCTCAGGCCCAATCATGCTCGGACAATCGCAGCAACATCCGCGCCGCCAGAACCTGTATCGCAGGCTCCTCGGACCACATGGCCCCCGCCAATCCGCGCCAATGGTTAGGGTCCGGGTGCACTGGTCAGCTGCGTCACACAGGCCTCATAGAGCGCCACTGAGGCCCCAAATGGACCACCAGCAACTCGAAGGAAGCATCATGTAAAGGCATATCGGAACTACAAAGAGGGCATGTCATCGGCGGGCTTTCTGAGGTTGGCGCTCCACGGTCCGCAGGCAAGGGCTATATCATAAGCGTGCCCTAGCCCTAACAGCCCCACCACCCTATAGCCAGCATGCCGCTCAGCAGTGCCCAAAACGAGGGGAGGTTCGGGCGCTGCGCCTCTCGAAGATCTGCAACGTAACGCTTAAAATTTATTTTAAAGAGGTGGTTTAAAAGGTTGGTTTTAAGTGCGCGCTACCCATCCATCTTCAATGCTGAAATAAACGCCTCCTGAGGGATGTCGACTTTCCCAAACTGGCGCATCTTCTTTTTACCAGCCTTTTGTTTTTCAAGCAATTTTTTCTTACGCGTGGCATCACCACCATAGCATTTCGCGGTCACGTCTTTGCGCATGGCGCTCAGTGTTTCGCGGGCAATCACCTTGCCACCTATGGCTGCTTGGATTGGAATTTTGAACATATGGCGGGGGATCAGGTCTTTGAGCTTTTCAACCATAGCCCGGCCCCGAGCATCGGCCCGATCACGGTGCACCATGGTGCTGAGTGCATCCACAGGTTCATCATTCACCAGAATGCTCATCTTCACTAGGTTATCCTGCTGATAGCCAATCATTTGATAATCAAACGAGGCATAGCCCTTGGTCACAGACTTCAACCGGTCATAGAAATCAAACACCACCTCATTGAGTGGCAGGTCATAGACCACCATAGCGCGGGATCCGGCATAGGTCAGATCCATCTGCATGCCGCGGCGGTCTTGGCACAGCTTCAGCACATCACCAAGATACTCATCCGGTACCAAGATCGTGGCCTTGATCCGCGGTTCTTCAAGGTGATCGACCAATGTCAGATCCGGCATATCGGCCGGGTTGTGCAATTGCTCGACCCGGCCGTCGCGCATGTGGATGTCATAGATCACCGACGGGGCAGTAGTGATCAGATCAATGTCATATTCCCGCTCAATCCGGTCACGGATCACTTCCAAGTGCAACAGGCCAAGAAACCCACAACGAAAGCCAAAGCCCAGAGCCGCAGAAGTTTCCATCTCAAAGCTAAAGCTCGCATCATTCAGAGCCAATTTGTCGATGCTGTCGCGCAGGTCTTCAAATTGCGCCGCATCCACAGGGAACAGGCCACAGAAAACTACCGGCTGCGCAGGCTTAAAGCCCGGCAAGGCTACTACGGATTGCTTATCATGACAGATCGTGTCGCCCACGCGAGTGTCACGCACCTGTTTGATAGAAGCCGTCAAAAAGCCAATTTCGCCAGGGCCCAATTCGTCGATCATTTCCATCTGCGGACGGAACACACCGATACGGTCCACATGATGGGTTGTATTGTTGGACATAAACTTAACCCGTTCACCCTTCTTCAACTTCCCATCGATTATCCGCACCAAGACGATCACGCCCAAATAAGAATCATACCAGCTGTCCACTAGCATCGCTTTCAGCGGTGCATTAATGTCGCCCTTCGGCGCAGGTAGACGGTGCACGACGGCCTCAAGGGTTTCAACAATCCCCTGACCGGTTTTAGCAGAAACCCGAATGGCGTCGCTCGCATCAATCCCAATCACATCTTCAATCTGTTCTGCCACCCGATCACAATCGGACGCAGGCAGGTCGATCTTATTCAAGATCGGCACAATCTCATGATCCGCATCCAGCGCATGATAAACATTCGCTAGAGTCTGAGCTTCCACCCCTTGAGAGCTGTCTACAACCAACAGAGAACCTTCCACAGCCCGCATAGAGCGGGACACCTCATAGGCGAAATCGACATGGCCCGGCGTGTCTATGAGGTTGAGCACATAGCTCTCTCCATTCAGAGCAGTGTAATCAATCCGCACCGTATTGGCCTTGATGGTGATCCCACGTTCGCGCTCAATGTCCATGCTGTCGAGCATCTGAGCCTGCATATCCCGCTCCTTGACCGTTCCAGTCTCCTGAATCAGCCTGTCAGCCAGCGTAGATTTGCCGTGGTCAATATGCGCCACGATCGAGAAATTGCGGATGTGTAAAAAAGGTGTCATAATTGGGATATGGAATAGAGTGCAGGGTTGGTCAATGGGGGATCAACGTCGATACAGAACTGTACCTCACTGATGAGGCCATTATCACCTCACCTGACCACCAAAAACCTAGCGAAATACGCCCGTTTAAACCTGCCACCGCGCATAGCGCAGATAGAGTAGGATGCTGATCAGAATCAGCCATATTAAATGCATGAGGCACCCATGATTGCATATGCGAAAGATTTGCAGAGGTGGACAGTTAGCTCCAAAGCGCAGCAACCCTAAAGCCAGCCAGTGAGGCTCCCAACCGACCAACAGCACGCTTGCGTCGCAAAAGCAGCAACAAAGCCCCCATGGCAAACCAAAAAACCTCAAACACGGAGATAGCCCAAAAGAGAGACAGTATTTTCAAAAAAGATTTCACACTAAAATATGGAACAACTGATTGTGTTACTCATACAATTTTAATTTACATTCAATTTCTTATGACCAAAAGGGCTTTTGGCTATCCAGATGTACCGCGCCATAATAGTGTAATATCTATCAAAATTTAACCTGGAAACAGAAAAAGCCCCGCAGAATACAGGGCTTTGAACTTTGATCTTTGAGAAACTTTAGGCTGTTGCCTGAGCTTTCGCGATATCTTTTTTGATTTTCAATGCGGTGTCGGAAAGCTCAATATCTTTGGACTTAGCCAAGAATGCATCCAGACCACCACGGTGATCAACGGTGCGCAATGCAGCAGCTGAAATTCGCAATTTGAACGCACGGCCCAATGCATCGGAGTGCAAAGTCAGTTCGTTTAAGTTTGGCAAAAACCGACGGCGTGTGCGGTTTTTGGCGTGGCTTACATTGTTTCCACTCATTGGGCC